>Ga0307509_10002088_pt1 | contig 32922 bp, 28 predicted proteins | sample 10_EM_MG_FD_202245 | JGI IMG/M metagenome (GOLD analysis project Ga0307509, IMG submission 202245) | Populus trichocarpa ectomycorrhiza microbial communities from riparian zone in the Pacific Northwest, United States - 10_EM | ecosystem: Host-associated > Plants > Roots > Unclassified | place...
GCTAACCCTTTGTGGCCAGAACTAGGCCCTTCAGGGCTCTTATTTTGACGCAATCGTAAGCTTCAGCTCAGCCGCTCCTTATTTCGACTACTAGCGCGGTGGCCGTTCTTGCCAGTTTTTGCGGTACATGGGTGCATCTACTCGGACTGCTTGAGGTCTGCATCCGCGGATGAGTTACCTGAGTGCACTCCGTTTGCTTTTCAAAAAAATCCCCTCTCGATTCAGCACCGACAGCATATCCAGGCCCAGGCAGGAGAACTGTCATCCATTCCCGGGAATTTGTTGACTCTCAAGATCTCTATGGCGCCGTAAAAACTCTTAAAATCCGCCGTGAGATTATCGGCGGAAATCAGGCCGCAGCACGATAGGCCCAGTTTAACGGGTTAGTAGAATCGTGAAAATGAGCTACCGCGAGAACCTGAATGATCGGACCTTGTGCTGGGACGTTGGAGTTGCCTTTCTTAGTAAGGCACGATGGTTTTTTTCTTTTTTGCCCGGGAGAGCGGGTTTTTCTATATTTCTTGCCCCCTTTCTCGGAGGAGGACTACCTAGTACATGGTCAGTTTATTCGAGTTCCCACAGTAATGAGATCTGGCTCATCTGGTGGTTGATCTTATACAGTGCTAGGAAGATGCCAATCCCCCCTGTGAGCTTTTGTGTCTGGATCCGGAGATCATGATGCTGGGAAGATACTAGATTTCGAGCCTCTTTTTTATAGTATCATACACTCCCACCGGTGCCTCATGCCCCATGGGGTCTCTACATTCTAGATATCACCTTATCTAGCCCCTTGCTTATACCAAAGCTCATGATGTTTTCACGGCATAATAGCCTCATTGGGTATCGGGTATTAAGACAAACGGTGTTGTGGGGGCTGCCCACCTGTTGATGATCTACTTGGAAAAGAAGCGAAGCGAAATTTCCCTTCCTTCGCATCCTTAGCCAGGAGTATGATTCTAACGATTGGGAATGAGACTATCTCGCGAGCATAACCGCTCTAGTCTAGGGCCTGACAGTTCATAAAACTTACCTATACTTTCCCTAGGGAACAATTCACAACATTCTATGGAACCTTATAAACATCGGGCGGGATCTAACCTGGGCGTTATTGCTACGAGAGTAGAGTTTGAAACAGAAATAAATAAGATAATCAATGTGGCAATGTGTTTACCTCTCTACTGGCCGTAAACCGAGAAGAACATGTTTGCGGTGTAATTTACAAATAGTCAAGATCTAGCAATATATCCCGGGGGAATTTAAGGATTTCCGGTAATAATCGACCTGTGGGTGTGCCCTAGGTGGAGTAAGGCCTATTGCTTTTGAGAGAGTTTGTTTGAAATCCTTCAGGAACATCTCAATAAAGTTGCCGAGGAATAGAAAATAACACAGACATTAGAAACTGGCACTAGTTGCCTCGAAATTTCACCTATAGTATTGTTCTATGGGACCGAAAGGGTTGGAAGTATTTTTTATAAGAGCAGCAAACCCCTACCCGCATGACTGGCCTACCTGAGGCCCTTATTTTGGCTTCCCGCCCACTGTGCTCCTCCCAGACGAAAAGCGTTCGATAACAAGCATTCACGGATCATCTGGCGGAGGATCCGTGAGTATCTGAGCGCCCATACAAGTTCACGACCCCTGATATCAAATACTTCTTCTTGTTTGGGACGAGTATTATCATGTCATTGCCGTGGGACATGGTGGTTGAATAACCTCTTAGTTGTTCTTATCTACAGTCTCACAAGTTTCTAGTTCTAATGGCCACCTTCTTGTTGTAACAGATCTAGACCATCGGTTTTCCAGTTTTGTGAGAATATCTTGGAAGGGCTCTGATATGTTTAGTTGTCAAAGTTTCTGGGCAGACCTTGCCATCATAAATTAATGCTGTGTTTCTACCCCCTTATGAGGCACCTTGAAAGATTATCAGTAAACTTGAGACAGCCGTAAAACTTTCTCCCGGTACTACTCACAATCAACCGCACCATGACCCAGGACACCGCCAGCCAAAAACGGGTTCTGGAATCCATTGGGGGCGTGCGAGTTCCATTCTTACAATGCATGGCCCAGAATAAGCCCCACTCAGCTTTACGCCTAATTTCAACGGCAAAATTGCAGGTTCTGTTTTACTAGTAATATAAAACCCTGTGGTTAGTCTACTGCTGAGTATTAATATGCGCCCGGTCCTGTTGCTCTGGCGAAAAGCTCTTGCGAGATGCTGTCAAGTGCTGTATGGCTGAGTCATTCCGAGGGTCAAAAAAAGAGATTAGGAAAAACCAATCATATGAGAGACATTCAGCCCTTGGATCGAAAAAAAAAAACGTTGTTCGGATGCCAAGCTTCAAGGAATCTGCCACATTGCCATATGCAAAAAAGAAAAGGTGCATAAACGCTTTCCCACACCCGGGGCTGAGTGCCTCTAATCAGCTTGGACGCCTCTTCAGCCCTTAAAATATTCGCCGCACCACGCACCAAAGCAGCCACAATCTTCAAGCTCAAGATTGCCTCGTCGACATCCTCTCGCTTCCCCTATTGATCCTGCTTACAGCCTTTCTCCCACTACTATACATCGTGGCATTCCTCCATCGCCCCTGGGTACACAATTCTTTCCGCTGCACAGGACGGCCACACGTCCTCGGGGCTTCTCCCTATTTTGGGGTTTCTTTTAATAGAGGTACGATATGTGTTCTCTCAGGAATTTTCAGGCCACGCTGTACTCTCCAGGAACAACCCCCTCATTCTCGACCTTAACTAACCCATCCGCCGATCGCAGTACTTACACCCATACCGAACTAAACTATGGCTCGACCTCTCCGCCGCTCGAGTCCTATAAGCTTAATATTAGCCCTAGTACTTTTCCTCGGATTTATAATTTTTATCCTTTCACCATCGAATCCCGTGCCAGCAATCCCACAGAGCAAGATTGCTTCGTCATCATCCACACGAACGTCACCGAACTCACCACCCCCGGTTATCCACTACTACCTTAACAACCTTACAACTTCCTCTGATCCTATTGGTAACCGTGAAAAGGTTTTAGTTTTAACCCCCGTGGCTAGGTTTTATGATGAGTATTGGCAAAATCTCTTGAAGCTTAGCTATCCTCGCGAGTTGATCGAGCTCGGGTTTATCGTTCCCAAGAACCGCGAGGGCAACGCGGCATTGGCAAAATTGGATGACGCGGTTCGCCGTGTACAAACCGGTTCAAAGAAGAACAGATTTTCGGGGGTGACTATTGTTCGACAGGACTTTGACACCCCAGTGCCCCAGAATGAGAAGGAGCGACATGCGCGAGCTGCCCAAAAGGAGCGGAGAGGGGCCATGTCTCGTGCCAGGAATTCCTTGCTATATACCACTTTGGGAACGGAGACGGCCTGGGTCTTGTGGTTAGATGCGGATATTGTCGAAACCCCGCACACCTTGATCCAAGACCTTGCATCACATGATAAGGCCGTAATTGTTCCCAACTGCTATCAGAGGTACACTGAGGGGGGCAAGGAGAAGGTTCGTCCGTACGATTTCAACTCGTGGCACGATTCGGAGACCGCCCTTGCGTTGGCTGAGAAAATGGGTCCGGACGATATTCTTCTCGAAGGTTATAGTGATTTAGCAACTTACAGATCTTTGATGGCATACGAGAGGACAGAGGGGGGGGATCCGCACCAGGTGACTGCGCTCGATGGTGTTGGCGGAACAGCGTTGCTGGTTAAGGCGGAGGTGCACCGTGACGGCGCTATGTTCCCTTCATTCCCATTCTACAACCTTATTGAGACCGAAGGCTTTGCGAAGATGGCAAGAAGGCTCGGTCACCAGCCCTACGGATTGCCGAATTACTTGGTAAGTTCTGCGTATATCTACTGTATCCGCATGTTCGATTCTAATTGAATTAGGTTTATCATTATAATGAATAATTGGCGCAATTGACCGCATTTTCCCCCCTTCCGACGCATAGGCATTGATATGTTACTCGACTGGTTTTTGAGCGCATCCCCTTAGTTCGTTTTTTTTATTACGCTAGTCCCTTGTTCCCCCAAAATTCATCCCGCTGGCTCTCTGGCCAATGTTTTTCCTTGGGATCCCTTTTCCAGCCCCATTACGGTTTTTGTTTTGGGGCATATATGACGTCCTGTGTGAATAGAGGTTGGCATTTTTGTTTGTTTTTTTGACTTTTTTGCTTCAAAAAGGAGGGGTAGACGGGTTGTTCTTGGAAGAAAGTATGGAGTTACGTCTTTACCACACATTATTCAATTCTGTGCCTTAGCCTGTCGATTCTGCCTAGTGGTTCTATAATTGTGTATTTGATCACCATCTAATATCTTGAGGGGCTACCCTTTCAGGAGAAGCCCAAGCAGCGAATACCTGTACTCGAGTACCCGGAATGCTGGCCCTATCAATGAGGCACTTGAGTGTCTTCGCAACGGCAACCGTCCGTGTCCACAAGACCGGCGAGGCGATTTTGGATACCGGTGGTTGTGATGGCAGGGTCCAAATTTACAGAAAGTCTGCTACCCCGTCGCACCGTCAAACTATACCGCAATTGGCCAAGCCTCCACTAGCAGTTCAAAAGGGTCGGGTCGAGGGCCCTGGTGAGAGCTTTTAAAAAGGCTGTTCCGCAATGCAGTCCCAGTTGAGATTCGGCTCCTCCAAAAGGGGATTATGGAAATCCACCCGGCACCCCCACCATATCCGCGAAGCAATCCATTCTAACCTTCACCTCAGGTTCTCTAGGGAGTCTTAAGCCGGCCTAGATATAGAGTCTGATAGGTCCTGCAAATTATTTACCCTACCGGTGCCCTACATTACAGCTTTATTATGATACACATGTTCCAAGGAGCCAGTCTAGATAGTCACAAGGGGGCGCGCTTATTCCATCATTGGGCTTGTGGTTGTTTGCACTGCGCTCCTGCCTCGGTGAGGAGATTGCGGTCATTATTTCGAGTCCGAATCACACCATGTGACCTCAGTATACAGTGACCATCTAATCCTTTTCTACAAATATTATCATACGCACACACGACAGCAAGTCCTGAGGGAGGAGCCCCGTGGTAGGGTGGAGGCCGAGAGATGAAGACATAACACGATGCCCTTATTTCTTTCTATTTTTCTTTCTTTAATCTATATGAGGAATAAGGCACTAGGCCCTATACCGCCCCATAAACGCTAACCTGGCCATGTACTATGAGGGTCAGATGATAGAATGCCTACTATCCTACTATCGGTCGTCCGTTAGTAGGCATGGATGCCGTCTACCTTATTAACGATCTCGAAAAAGTCGTCAGCTTGTCAGTTCAACCTTATTCTTTCCCCTCTCGACGCCGCGGGGGAATTGGATTGACCTCTGGCCGAAAGAGGTAAAGCTCATTGCTACAAGTAGCAAAGTGGGTTGTGGGAAATTGCGTTCGGGGTATATATATATATATATATATATATAAAGTGAACCTTTGAGAAATTCCGGCACTAGCGAGGGACCTTTTCGAAATCCATAACATTCATCCCCCTTCCCTTAGCGCCTCGGGCAGCTCTCGTGAAGAAACTTCAACTCTAGATTCCTAGAGGAGAAAGAGAAGGCATTTGGGTTCTGCTTTCCCAATATATGACAGGCCCAACACTAAAGAAGGGGAAAGACTTCCTTTCCGTTATTTTTTATTTTTATTTTTGGCAAGCCGTACCTCGGCCGGAGTCTCCACAAAATTCCCGTCTATTTTTTCGCCCTTCAAGCGCGCAAAGGAGCCTACGCGAAAAAGTGTCATGCCGAAACCAGGTGAAGTAGCACGTCCGAGTGCGAATTGACGATCCTGAGACGTACATAAAGCTGGTCAGTTCCAGTAGCGAGAGACTTATCACTCCAGCGCATCCCGATCTACTCTTTCAAGATTGTGGGACAAGAGGAGGAAGAGAGAAGGGAAGAAAGAAAGGCTCACCAACCCTGCATTTTCACATCTTTACTTGCTGAGAACTTTTTTTCTAGAAAAAAAGTTCAGCAAATGAAGCCAGCTCAGCATGCCCTTGCTCTGAGCGTTGTCGGTCTTTGCGGTACCGGTGGGATATCTTGATAACTCTATCTGTCTGCTAGAAACAAACTGATGCCGATACGTCATTTTTTTTTATTAGCGTACGCTCTACCACAGGTCCCGTACTACGCTTCCAAGTTTCCGCAACACCCCCAGAACTTAGGTTATGCAGGTGACTATCCAAAGTACTGGCAAGGGGAAGCCTACATTCCCGAAGCCAGGCATGACGCTACGCACTACGAGCCAGCGTCAGGATCAGCGTCAGGACACCCGGACTTTACAAAGACAAAGCACCCGGCGAAGGAGGCCATCAAGTACTACAGCAGTGAGAACTTCCCCACTAAGTCGGTTGCGAAGGCCGCCGGCGATGCTATGCCTCAGCCTAGGCCAGAGAACACTTCTTCGAACAATATCAAGATCACCAACGATACGCCAAAAGGTGCAGTCAATAACAAGAGTTACACACGCATTACAAAATCTCCGTCTCTCGGCGGCCCTAAGCCCGCTCCTTCTATCACTAGAAAGGGAGTGGTGGAAGCCGACGATGCCGCGGGACCCACCACCTCGAAAGAGGATGTCTCTGATGACCTCTGGAATTCTTTCTCCTTTGGCGTTGTCAGCGACACCTTGAATTACCATGATCCCTACGAGGGGCGTAAGGGCGACTATAAGCGCAAAACCAACGCAATATCCAAAATAGAAAAGATGATGGGAAAGGAGTACTCACCAAAAGAGATCGCCGAAGCTTCCGGTACGTCTAAGCCCTCTAACTCCCGAGTCCGCCGCAGCGAGCTCCCACGCAAGCGGCCAATCGTGCACCACAAGCCCATGACCCACCAACAATTCACCTCCGTCAAGGAAGAGGTGGAGGAGAAGGAGAAGAAGGAGAAGAAGGAGAGGGAGGAGAGGGAGGAGAAGGAGGGGAGGGAGGGGAGGGAGGAGAAGGAGGAGAAGGAGAGGGAGGAGAAGGAGAAGGAGAAGGAGAAGGAGAAGGAGAAGGAGAAGGAGAAGGAGAAGGAGAAGGAAGGGGAGAAGGAGAAGCAGGAGGACAAGAAGCTAGAGAAAGTCATCAAAGTGGACGGTGAGGCCCCAGCCGATTACGAGTACCCGAAATACTACGAACCCGAATACGACGAGGACCATATCCGTATCTTCGGCTATGACATCCGCGGCTACGACCTATCCACGCTTAAGCTCATAGACGCCTACGAACGGGAAGCCCGAGACGCGGGCAAATTCCACCCCCTAATGTTCAACCCGCATATACCAGACCTGACCATGGACACTGACGGCAGCTGGAAAACCCCGGTCGCCCGCCAGTCACGGCTCACGAAGCGGGACTGGCCAGAGCACATCAGGGCAAAGGCGGAGAAGATGATGCACAACGCAAAGGAAATGCAGGCGAAAGGTCAGCTCGTAATTGACAATGATCCCGCTTACCAGAACTCCCTCCGACAGAAGGGGAAGGCACGGGTGAAGAAGCCGTATGCTGCTCAGGCCGCGGCCGAGGCTAAAGCTACGGAGGAAGAGGAGGAGGAGGAGGAGGAGGAGGAGGAGGAAGAGGAAGAGGAAGAGAATCCCTTCAACTCACTCCCACCAACCGGGAAGAACAAGGGTTCTACCAGACCCAATCGCAAGGCTTACCCGGTCGATGTGACCGATGATGTGGCGAGCCCTCCGCCGCAGAATACCCAACCAGGTTCCAAGAAAGTTCCCAAGCAGCCGGCTAATCGGGGACAGTCGAGACAGCTAGTGCAGCCGGTGCACAAGCAGCCGAATCAGTCCAATGGTAATGCTACCGCACCTTGTAAGAATACTAATAGTGCTCCACAGAAACAGCAACACCCGCAGAGAAAGAAGCGCCCGATAGGCAACTTCCTGAAGCGGGGTGGGGCCATGTCCAGGTTTAAGAAGAATCCTCTGGGGAAGCGTGATCTTACATATCCTGCTGGGCACGTATTCACCCGCTTGCTCTCTAGCCCCCAATTCACAATATATCACTCGTTGTACACATGCTAACAGAAGTTTCTAATTAACATGACGGTACAGCCCAGAGTACCCCCCAGGAACCATGATCATCCGCAAGAAGAAGTGCGACAGTGCGGGTAAGTGTGTGACAGTAGCCCAGCCTGTGGGCAACGCCTTCGAGACGAAGGGGTTCATCACGCAGCTGGACGACGGACAGCCCCAAATCCGGCACGGTGTGGCGCCTAGACCCATCGCACCAGCCCCCGTTCCCGCCCCCGCCCCATCCCCTGTAGTCCGAATCCTCAGGCAAGCTCCTGCACCCTCTCCCGTTCCGGAAGTCATCATACAACAGGCACCTGCTCCGGAGGCTCACCCAGTGACTGTCGTCAAAGCGCCAGTACAACCGCGCATCACGGTCTCTTACGTCCCTGTGGTTAAGCCAGGGCAGGTCGAGAAACAGGTTCCCGCCGTCAAGGAGGTTGCTGAGAAGCCTTGTGGGTGTAAGTCTTCCTCGTGCCCTTGTGAATACGCGACTGCTCCTGCTGCTACGTGTCCTTGCGGAGATCCCAACTGTGGGAAAGGGGATATGGGGCCTGGGGGGTGTACTTGTGGCGCCCCAGGGTGTAACTGCAATAAAGGCACGGGGGAGTTTCCCATCCTGCACCCGAACGGGGCTAAGGATATCTCATGTAATAAGGGTGCTGCCCATAATACTCCTGGGACCGGTAATGGAGGCCACCCGCACGTGCGCAAGGTCCCATCAACGCCTGCAGAGTTGGAGGCGTTCTGGAGGGAACAGGTTCCTGAAGCGTTTCGGCATGATTGAGCGACTCTTGGGCGGTGGGGTGGGCAGTGGTGGTGGTCCGGGGAGGGGGAGGTTGGTTGTATAGAGTCTTAGGGAAATCACGCTCCATACGAGCATTACACTCCTTCATATTTCCTATTCCTATTTTCTTACCCCCCTTACATTCTTTGCTTTCCTTAAATCATAAATCGGGTACCGCGTTTCCATAGACCTACTCTTTTCCCCTTTGCTTCCCCCCCCCTTTCCCCCTCCTCTTCTCCCCTCCTCTTCTCCCCCGCCTCCTTATTCACTCGACCTCTCGCCGACCCTCACCTTTCCCACCCTTTCCCACCCTTTCCTGCACCCCTCCTTCCTCCTCCTCCTCTCTCCTCACTCCTCACTCCTCACTATCCCCCCTATCTACATCTTTCTTCTCTTCTCTTCTCTTCTTCTCTTTCCTTCTTTCCATCACAAAAAGCGGCGACTTCTCAAAAATTTATTCCTTTTTTTGCCGCAAACTACTGATGAGACTCGGCCTACGAGCCAGTCTTTGCTCCATTCTTTACACACCCCGAGAAACAAAAGTAAACATGAATAAAAGACCAAAAAAAAGTTTTTTTTTTGATTTTTTTTCCCATTCATTTCATACATCCTTCCAATTCGTGCTTCTACCTTGTTCTTACGATAGTGCTGAATGAAGTATTTTCTGAAAAACAAGGTTCATGAAGTTAACCAGAACGGGTGTGATCTACTACAACTACGAATACCGTTGCTGCGACTATATATGAAACTAGAGCTACGGTAACAAAAGCTACCACCCGTCATCAATCCCCTCCCCCCTCTCTTTCGCAACTCTTGCATCATTGCACTCCCACCACCACTTGTGCGTGAAGTCCTCACTCTCGCGATCCTCCCATGGCTTAGGACTGAGTGCGTAATGCATATTCTTGACCTCATCGCCGTTCCAAATCTCCTTGTGACACCAGCGTATGGTCTTGAGCGCATTGTAGATGTAGCTGAGCGGGACCCAGCGGCCACGGAAGGTGTCGGAGAGGAGGCTCTGGTCAGCAAAGTCGTAGTTCTCGGTGGCATCGGGGGAGTTGAGGGCCTTGACGATCTGGTCGAAGAGCTTTTGCGAGGGCTGGACTACCTGGAGACCGCCGTTGCAGATGCCCAGGCCGCAGGTGCTGGGTGCACCGGTCTCGAGGGCTTTTTCAGGAGTAGAGTGTTGGGAGGTGTAGGCACAGTTTGAGGGGATCCTGTTTAACCGGTTAGTTTGTGGGTGGTTATAGGAGGGGTATCTTTCCAAGCGTGGGGGAGGCAGAAGGTGGGTGCAGTACCAATCCTTGGGATAGTGAGCCTTTTTCAAAGGATTGCACACGCACGCGTGAGACGCTGCAAACACCCTATCTCCCTCAACATCCAACGCTAAGTCCATCAACTCGTCCATATTCCTGCGGAGCATCATGTCGCTATCCAATTGAACCACACGCTCGTACTCCACCAACGAGAATGGCTGCAGCTTGCCTACATTCCCGCCCACCCCACTCCTTTGTTAACTTCTCCCCCCATTCCTCATCTCTCTCTCTCTTCCGCAAGGAACTTGGAAGGCACTTACTCCAGGCGTCATAAAACCTAGGGTCATTCTCATAGTCCTTGTGGACACTGGGCAGTAAATACTCTATCCGCTTGCTGGGAATATTCCGCAATTTGAGCGCTTCATGGCCCTCTGGCTCAAGCGTGTCCGTGTACAGGACAACCAGGGGGTACTTTGACCCGACGGATTTCAAGGAGAAGTCAAGCGCTAGCAGGCCCGGAAGGTACTTAGTGTTGGTGAGGAGGGTTGTCCAGACTTATAATCGTCAGCCTTGTACTCTCCATCGCCTCATTCGAATTATTCCCGGGAGGGAGGGCCGAAGATGTATATACCCTTAGGAGTATCAACGGTAGCCATTCTCGCTATGATAAGATTGTATGATAGCAGGATAGAGTCTTGTGGGATGGAATAAGAATTGGGATGAGGGGGTTACTAGAGACGGAGTAAAGGGCAGCGAGCTGAAAGGAGGAACTTTCTGTGCTCGGGTTGTGCACGCAAAATGTTAGGGGCGCGGGGTTCTCATAGCGGGGCAGATAAAACCTTGTCTGACAGACCCTGAGATCCCGTGCGGTATGAACTATACTGCCGGTATCATATGATATATGATACTGTGTTCCATGATACAAGTTAGACTGAGCCCCTACGGAGGGAGTGCGTCTTCATCCTTCCTCTCTTCTTGGATTAGCACATTGCTATGATAACATCCACCCACCGATCCACTGCCGGAACCGGTTCTTAACCACCAATGCCTTAGACGGCCGGCGGAGGCCCAGCCTTGGTAAGGAAGAAGCGGAAATTTTTCATCGGGTTATCGCACCCATAGAGTAGGAGTTACTTAGTTGTGAGGGAATCGAGGGAGGGTGTCTAGATAGGAGAAATGCACGTGAGAACAGATGTCAGAGTGTGGGAAAGGTGTGGGCTTAAGTGTTTGGTAATGCGGCTATACCATTAGAAACCCTCGAACGGACAGACACCCAACACGATAGCTTTATCATACCAGATCTCAAAAGGCGCTACAGTTCTAGAGGGACATTGCCGACGTGAACCAAATTACTCCCCCCCCCCTTCCTCCCCCACATTCTCCTAAACTATCATACCACAAGCACACCCAACCGAACCCTCAACCCGCAAAACAAGGTATCGTATCATATATTCATATTTAGTAAACAAACGCCACCACAATACATCCCTCCGCCGCTCGCTCTCCCCCCCCCCCCCAACTGCGCGGTCCCCTCCCCTACCCAAGCGTCGGCGGCTTCCCAGCATGCAGCACACTCCAAACCCTCACCAAGCTCTCGTATCCAACCGTATCCTCAGCCCTGAGAACCGCCGCTGCGTCCACATTAAGCGGAGAATCCCACTCGGGGCTGGCAAGTAGCTGCTGCACCGACGTCAATGTTACCGAGATCGAGCACGCCGCGGACCAATTATTCTTGAGCAAATCTAGACAAATCTCTCCCGTCTGCCCCCAACACCATCTATCAGTAACAGCATTCCTGCAAGCAGAGGGCAGAGTAAGGGTGACCTTAAGGTGGACATTCGGATGACAAATGCTCGTTAAAAACTTCATCTCGGGGGCACTATGTGGGTAGTTCTCTGGAATCTTGATGTCGATCTTCCAGCGGCCACCCTCGTACGCAGTTCCCTCTGCGCCTTTTAGCACCGCGGCCCAGTGGAAGAGGTCGTCTTCCGAGACCGGACCGAGGGATTCCAGCGCGGGATTGGGCTCTTTGCGATAGTTTGCGAGTTCGTTCATGATGCGGGTTGCCGGACTTAAGGAGGAGGAAGAGGAAGACGCCATGGTTATGGTAAGCTGTGGAAGCGGAGCTTTTGATGGAATTAAAGTCGTAGGCTGTGGTTGTGGCCCACTGTTATGGTGAGAGTTACAGTAGGGAAAAAAGGGTATGTGTTTGTTTGGGATGGGAGCTTGCTGGAAGAGGTGGGTGAGTTGGCCAAGCTTTCGGCTGCTGGGGGAGCCGCATATCAGAAGTTCATATGCATTTCGCTGGCTACCAATTATCCATGCCTCTATTACGGTACAAGATCAACCTCACTCGCATCTCACGCTATGACGTAGCAATCGAACATTGTATGATAAAAGGAAAAAAGGGGAGATCGCTATTTTCTGTAGACAATTATGTACCCGAAAAGAAGCATCCGCAGCCTCAATCTGCCTCGCTGGGAACAAAACGAAAAGAAGGGAATCACCCACAGGACCTACGGTACCCCGACCGAAATCTAGTAGGTTCCTCAATTATTCCCCTTCCTCCCCCCTTAAGTCCTCAACCCAAGCAAGATATTCGACCCAGTCCCTCCACCCCCTCCAATCCCGCCCTCATTACCCCTCCCACCAGGCAAGTACGTAACATTCGGATTATTGGCCAAAGTCTGCGCAATCTCCTTCGCGGCCTCAATCCTACGAATAAAGATCAACCCGTCACCAGCCTTATCCACAGCTCTAGAGATGGTCTCGGCACTCTCAGCCTCTCCCTCGGCACGGATGACATTTGCCTGACGCTCCTGCTCGGCCTTCTCGACGATAAACCTGGCCCTCTCGGCATCCTGCTGCGCGATCTGCTTCTGCTCGACAGCACGAGTGAATTCACGGCCGAAGGTCATGTGCGTGATGGAGACGTCCTCGAGCGCGATGTTGAATTCCTGCGCTCTCTTGAGGAGGTCGGCACGGATGCGATTGGAGACTTGCTCGCGCTGGGTAATAAGCTCCGCAGCGTCGAATTGGGCCACGATGGACTTTAGGACTTCGTTGCCGATGGAGGGGAGGACTCGCTCGTCGTAGTCTTGGCCGAGGGACTATAATAATCCAATTCTATCAGAGTCCGACACATGAGGAATTGAGGGGGGGGTAGAGGAAGGGAAGGAACAAACCTGGTAAATCTTGGGCAAAGCCTGCACTTCAGGCCTATGCAAAACCCTCAATGTCAAAGATACCATCTGGAGATCTTTACTCCCGGTAGTAGTAGAGATATTCCTAGGCTTTGTACGAACGTCGTAGATAATGGCCTTCTGCAACCAAGGCACCAAGAAATGAGTCCCCTCATTGACGACCTGTTCCCCCATATCAGCAACCTTCATCCCATCTCCTTCAAAAAAAAAACAGCAAACAAACCTTCTCCTTAACCCCCGTCAACCTATCAAAAATCACCGCTCGGGTTCCACCCTTGACGTCATATATGCTCATTTGAAAAAGCGAAACCCCGACAGCAGCGGGAATCGCCAGGCGGGAGATGAGATTGAGAGCTCTAGACATGTCTTTCAATTAGCGTTGGCAGTTGTGAAGCAATAAGGCCAAGAGAGGAAGGGAAGGAAGCGTGGGAAATTCTAGGACAGGGCAAACAAATAGTGGGGCCGGATGGACGGTGGGTTACCGGCTTAGTCATGACCACAGACTGCGAACAACAAGAAAAGAAACCGGCTCTGGGTCACTTCGACTTCCATCGTTCCACCCGACCCAACCCCACACCAACATCAGAGTCTCAATCTCTACACCACCACACACTAAAAACCCTCCGCTTCTATCTACTCCACCCACCCAAATAACAAAAACAATGGGCGGCGGCGGCGAAAAACTCCCCGGACAGTACATTTCCCCCTTCCCCCCCTTCCTCCCCCTTCCACCCTGCATAAAACATTAAACTGACAACAATGACTTCGAAACAGATACATGGGCTGGTGGGGCAGTTTCGGCTCCCCTCCACAAAAGGGAATCACGACCTACACGCTCTCGGCGAACCGCCAGCGTCCGCTGGCTGGTACCATGCATGCGGCTGTCTTCAATTCCTGGCGCAGGTTCAAGGGTCAGGTACTGTACGTTGCGCCGCCATTCGTTGTTGCGTACTTGGTTATGGATTGGGCCGTTAAGGAGTATGTACCTTTCTTTTCCTAATAGAGTTGGATGGGGTGGCCTGATTCAGTGATGGTTTAGGAATCACTTTTTGAATAGTAAGGAGGGGCGTAGGCTTCATGGGACCGAGGAGGATTAGAGGGGGGGTTGATGGATCGGTTGATGGGCGGACGGCCGGGTGGGTGGATTTGCCCTAGAAGGGTTCCTAGGGGTGTTTGCGGTTACATCAGATATCCTGAGAGAATTCAGCTTACACAGAATTGAAAACCAACATCTGTGCTTTTTTCGTATGAATCGGTTTGATATTGAAGCCCTACATTACCACATCGTTGTAGTAACACGCAGGCTCGTGGCTTGTTATCAACGCGCCCGGGGGGGCCGTGCGGACGAAGGATGATTGATGGGTATTCAAAAACGATCCGTTGAAAATAAAATAAAATCAGCACACATCAAGGTGAAACAAAATCTGTCAACCTAGCTTATGGTTACAGAGCAATGCTACTAATAAGACCCAAAAGAGGAGGAGGAAAGCTAGATGTTGCTGAAATGAAACCTCAGACTATCCCACCATCACCAATCAAATTTCAATACAATACCTAACCTGGTGGTTTCCTATGATATCATACATAGCATAACATATGTCTATCCCCAAATATTAGCCCTCCTCCCCCGACCGGGAAAACACCTAAAACCAAAGAAGAACCCTACTATTTGTATGATAGTAACCATGAATCCCCCGACCTCTCGTGCCCCCTTCGCCTCACCAATAAGATTTGTAGCCTCCCCTATCGACATTCTGCTATGATAGCCCAAGTAAACTACGCCATCCCGAAGGCCCATGTAGAGAAAATCCCCAGCGTTCAGCAGGACAAACGTGCCTACCTTCTTCAACCTAGGATCGGCTGACCGGACGCCAACAGGCAGATTATAACGGTGTGGTGGATATCTGCGAATCCAGTTTCCTTGGTGAACGGCCCGGTGCAGAACCAGTACTCGCCGCTTTCTCCGTGTAAAGGGCCTCACGAAGTGCGCATATAACCCAATATTCAATCCTCACTCAAGGCGGGCCGACCTAGACACGCTCCTTTGCCCCTAATACATAATTTGTGTATGATAAAGCGACTGCACTGCTCCGGGCTGACTGGTCTCAAAAAGGCAAGCGGTATTTTGTAGCAGTTGCCCCCAGGTCATGTCACAATGCTCAATCGAAAGAAATGTTATGATACTATGCAAAAAAAGCCCAGGGAGTGCTGATCAGTTGGATTTGAGGAAATATTGTTACTGATTTCTTGACAACGGCTTCCCCCGCGTCCAGGGTGAGGAAAAGGCAATTAGCTATGAGCCCGACCTTGTCCTAGTAACTGATATCTATACGGATAAGAATTAGCATAAGACTTGGGTCCCAGGTATATGCTGCTGGGGTAGAGGTTTCGTGGGTACTCCAGTGTCACTAGTTCCAAACTAACTTTACACATTAAACATCGCAATTCAAACTGGACCGCAGGGGGGAAACACCTCCGCTTCTAGAATCGACCGTCACTCCACCTATAGCCACGATATTACCGCTTCAAGAACTAGTCCTTATTACCTGCTCAAGCGCCTTAGATGGGCAATTTCTCTAGAGGTTCAAGGGCCAATATCCTCAGCAGACTTTAAAGATGTGAGATGTGAGCCATGATAACTTTATCTTAAAATCTCTCCCAGCCTTAACTACTCCAGGATAGCCCTTGACCTCTCTCACTTGTCGAAACCCTTCGAATTGTGTAGTGCTTAATCCGGAAGATCCAGGTATTTTGATTCCATCCACCCCGTTACCTCCCCGAGCGGTAGACCCCAACCTCTGTTCTTCACGGATCGTAGGCATCTATACCAGCAGCTCAATCTCACAATCTGCGGCAGCTCCTCTGCGATGACCGCACCTGCCAACATTCTACCACTGCAGACGCCAAACCTGAAGATGGAGGCAATTTCCAATTACAGAAACAAACACTATTTCGCTGCTAGCAAAACTAGATGTGCCGTTCCTTTACTCCCATGGACTATAGAGAACGGAAGCACATCCGGAGGAGGGGGTGGAAGAGGGCTCACGAGACACCTTGACTCGATTTTGTAATAGTAAGAGGGGAGTTTTCGCGTCATTCCCATCACCATCACCGCTGATCTCGGAACATACCTAAACCACCCGAGCTCTAGATAACTATACCCGTACCCAGCGTAAATCATTCCAATACGAGACAGGTTTTTTTTACTTTAGTTGGGTGGTTTTGTAACAACAGCCGTATTTTCAGCCAGATATAAGCACTCAGGTTGCCTCCCCCGCGCCTGGGGCCGGTACTCGGGTCTTCCTAACGACTCCGGGACTCTGTTCTGTCAAACCCCGTCAGAAGTCGTATGATCCAGAACACACCAGATACCAAAATCCTGATCATCGAGCAGTGAACTCAAGCCACTACAATCACCCGACCTCCCTCAAAATGCGAACAGCAGCTTAAGTAGAGCCTAGTGCTAATATTTCAAAAACCTATTACTGTAGAACCACATTTACCACGGGTGTGTAAAAAATCAAAATCAGCGCACAACATACGCGATTTCAGAAAACCCCTAAACTAAGCTCGTGCCTCATATCAACGTTAATAGCATCCCCTCTTATTGATAACAACCCCACTATCTTTCCACCCGCCCAATCATTGGCTCTATGCAATCGGGAAACCCCGCAGCGTAATTGGACCTCTCTGCACCATTTCACCACACAATATTGTGCCACGGCAACCAGACTGCGCTAGGACGGTACCAATTTATATCAATGCAATAAAGCTACTCTTTCCAAGCGCACGGCACCATCAGAGCCATACTACATGATATAGACACCTTTAGTCAAAGTTCATCTTCAGCTTCAAGAACACTGACACCAGAACTTCAGTTGCGCCGTGTGCGCGCGCGCTTGAGTTATTTGCAAGATCGATATCATAATCAATAACTGCAGCCCTCAGGTTTCCCCTAGCTAATTAAGAGATGTCGGGATTTTACCCACGATCCACGGACTACCGCAGAAGTGTTGGTGATGCTGCTGAGTCAGCAACCAGAACAACTACCCTCTCTCAACCCCCGGCCCATTCCAGATGGTATAAAAAAGATGTGCAATTGAGATAAATACGCTGGAGGGTTAAGATTGATGTAGCTACGAATCCTGGGAATACAAATCCCAGGAATAGATAATTAAAGTCGACAATTAAAGAAAAAACGAAATCTAATAAAGTTACTTTGTATACCATTCCATTGCTTCCACTTCAGAGTCTTTTGGTTTTTTTACTATTCAGGATAAGCCAAAAATTGCGACCGCAGTTACTCCAAGTGCTGACCCAGCAGTATCACGAACACTTCCGGGCAGGACTACATTTAAGGCCCTCCCCAGACGTTGTTCAGATGCTCATGGGCTAATAACTTGGGCACGCAGATTGCCCTCCCTTCTCTCTAGATGCTCAGGACTTCCCAGTGATCGGAGGAAATGGTAGACTTACCCAAAAACTTCTTGGAATCCCACATATTTTGAGCTACAGTAGAGCCATGTTCTATTGTAGATGAAGGGCCGAAATATGACTTACGTTTTTGCCATGTACTCGTCCACCTAAGAATTATCCCGCCGCCACCTGTATAGACACAGAGAGTCACTCGACTCGCCAATGTCCTCCCCAAAAAAACTCAAAGTCTGCCAAAGCTTCTCTCCTCATGTTCTGCACTAATGGAATGGCATCTCACTATCTGAGGTAAGCAGGCGGGGGGGCGCCCGCCCAGCCCCTGCTTCACCCCGCTCTCCCCCGCTTGCGTTCCATCTCTGCGCAAGCCTAAACACAACCTTATTTACTCGTTACAGGCAAGAAGCATAATACCGGTATCCGAAAACAGGGATTCACAAAATATATGGCAAAAAGTCTGTGCGTGTCTTAGTGCCCATACAAATTCGGACCACCCCCTTTCGAGTACTTCTTCCCTACTACGAGTATCCACGTCTAGGACCTGAGCAGCAACTATCAACAGAGAGAGAGAGCTTGGACAAAGTTATATCAGAAGAGAGAAAAATAGAAAATCTGTGGGGACCCGCCGAAGCCAGCGGTTGGAAGCACTCCTAGCTAATTATCTCCTCTATATTAGATCCTACGGTAGTTGAATGAGTTGTCAATACCTTGTGGAGGAGGAACAAGCAAAAAACGCCATCGACAGCAGTAAGAACATCTCAAACATTGTGTATTGGGTTCCTTTGCGATCAGGGGTTGAATCATATAAGAAACGGTATTTGTGCCCCGAGAAGGCATATGCACCACAAAGATTAGAGCATTCCGCCTAATTAAAACCAAACTTCCCAGTAAGCGATCATTAACATCTGGAGACAAGGAAACAAGAATATTTGTATTAGCCCTGCTCAATTAACCACCCCACGATTCTCGCCCAGCCAGGCGCTCTCCTGTTACGCGTACTCGCAAGGGAGTACCGTAGTTCTAAGCTTACGGACATTTCCCCCCACCAGTAAAGGCTCGGGGATTCGGACCAACAGACATAAGTGTAACACAGTACCCTTATTTGCTCTTGCGATCCGCTACCTCCGCCACCCCAGGACTGGTTTATTCCGAGAAGGTTAACAAAATTGTGTGCACCAGTTAATGAGACCTAACACATCCTGAAGGCTGATCTTATACCGTGACAGGAAAGCAATAACCCTTCTCAGGACATTTCGCCTCTAAATCTCGAGATTAGAGGCTTGCGGGGGATAGCGAATTGCAAGAGCGAATACGGTACCGGTACTATTATTGCATTCGGGTTGGGTATTATACTTGTCCCAGGCCATTAATACGGTAGACCAAAATAGGAGGGGTACATTTTGTATAGGAGCTCAGACATGCACAGATGTTTTACCATATACTGTACCTCGCGAATCCCTGCTTTCGGGTACTAATGACCTGGGCAATTGTTGTTGAAATCGGAGGCTTTGGTAGACCAAGCTACCTATCGGCAGTGTAATCCCATCCCTGCCCCAGCCCACAAGGACCGAAGCAGAGGAAAGAAGCATTACCCAAATCCTCAGTATTCCCAGTCATCCAGTTCTTGCCCTGCACCGGCAACGTCAAAGCTGTTCGGATGAAGTCGTTATGTCTCTTTGTTATGTTTTAACCTATTATAGCATTAGTGTGTGTAACTGGGTGGATTGGTTAATTCTACTCGCCCACAGTCGGCGGCGTCCAAAGATGAGACAAGTCTCGTCTTCCTCACCCCGTCTTGGAAGGACTAGACGATCTAGAGTCCTCGTCCTTTTGTCAATTCCGCGGTTTATTCGTACTAACTACTCGTACAGTACACGTACAGGAAAAACCATAGTGTTCAGCCTAAGGTACGGCGTAAAAACCTTAAGCAAAAAAGAAATCCACCCCTGCCCAATGCCTCCCAATCCTACAGTTCCTCTGGTATAGAACCAACCACACATCCTCCCCCAAAATAAGGCGGGCAGAAAATGAAAACACCCCCAGAAGACACCAAACAAAGAAAGAATACAACTCTCTCCCCATTTTCCACCATCCCAATTGTGAGGGAAACAAGGCAGACCCTTTTTTTCTTTTTTTAAGGCCCAAGAAACCTTTCTTTGTCAGTAACCAAGGCCAGGCTGGGAACACTGGCCTATGGGGATTTTTTATTTGACCCAGCCCATGAAGCTCCAAAGTTCGGCTTGGGATAGGATCATGACAAGATCTTCAAAATAAGATCGAGGTGTTTTGCCTCGTACTCACCTTCCTAACTGGACGACCTGAAGCGCTTGCTACAAAATATATGACCCTCCGCAGTCACATAGCCGGCGCCCCAATTACACACTGGGCATACTCGAGTACAAGTACCGGTACATGACAAATGGTGGAGTGGGGGCCCACCTGCGTCCCGTCCCGAACACGACGCTGCCAGCCCTCCGAGAACCCACATCAAAGTCCGAGCTTGACAGCACAAGCGATGCCGTGCCTGTCTGATCATTCGCAAGCGAGCTTTTCTGACTACCGAGACACATAGGTGGCTAGGGCTCCGCAAGTACCGTAATGCAGCGCTTGCACTTGCTTCAACATGATGCTCTTCTCGAGTGCCGTATTGTTGCTCCAGGTGACACGATGGTGCACCACCGAATCCGCCGTGCTTGTAACTTGCTCGTGAGCTCCCACGATATTACCGATCTCGCCTCGGCGAAATTTGTCACCAAATACCGTACCGGTACTTGAGTACAGCGTACGGGAGTTTCTACCTCGCGACCGGTCACGATCGGAAGCGGAGCCGGGTGGGGATCCGGGTTTCCTCGCTTGCTCAAACGCGTTGACACTTGGGGATCCTGCTCGTTCCGCTAATTAAACGTTAAACCCGTAATACGAACATCCACAAAATGGTACGGTGATATGTACTACCAAACAACGAGCAAAGGTCATCATAACTCTCATCCTAGAGCTGCTGACAACGTTTCCCGATTCTCCGAACACTCACTGGTCTCCAGAAGATAACCGCTGCTAAAACAGATCCTTCTGAAGTACTGGCACCAGTATCAAATTCCTAAAACAGTTATTAGAAGGATCATCCAGATACAGCCAAGCCAGCTTCACTCGTCGAGGAAACCCTCAACAAGGTCCACATCAGTGGCCTATGGCAAAAGCTATGCTAATTTTTCATGTCAAACTTGGAACTTTTGTCTAAGGGGTCTAATGTATAACCCCCAAAGCGCGAATGAGGGGCGTTTCTTGCTCCAGTAGGGCGCAGTGTCAGCATAGTGCAGACACCCCAGCAAAGATTCCAGCCCTGATATGTCCTGACGGTTTATGTGCTGGACGATAATTATCCTTCCCAGGCAAGAAGTTCCCGGACACGGGAGGAGGTACACGAGTATCCGAGTAAACTCCAGGCCGAGGAAAGTCGAAATACCCCTGAAATACTCCTGTTTTCCCCTCTAAGTGTTCGGGTACCGGTACTTCTTGCCTGAGCTGAACGCTCGTATTTCTTGCCTGAAGTGAGTATTAGTATACAATACAGCAGAGAGGATGTTTCACACACCACAAAAACAGGAATAGTTAAGAATTACGCTAAGACGCCCAGGATTTCCCCCTTTGGATTAAGGGGAGAGAAAACGTACCGTAGTGAAAAATATTTCCTCTTGCAATCCTCAGTTGAGACATGTAGAAAATAAAAATACGGCAAACCTCACCGGAAGAGGCAACTCCAACGTCCCAGCGATTTGGCAATTCTTTCGGCTTTACGGTACAATGCCCGTACTCTAGGCCTCATTCCTACTCGAGCACCATTGTCGATGCCTTGACACTCATTTCCGTCCCTCTGAGTACCGTACCGACTCCGGGACTTCGACTGGGGGAAGCCCCAGAGAGTCGAAGTAATTGCCAGGGGTAGAAGTGAAGAACAGCAAGGTACTGTGAAGCCAGGTAGAGTACCCTAGCACCCTATAAGAGAGTTTGCAAGGAAGGGAAATGCTACAGGATAGACCGCATGGGGACGATAGAGTGAAGAAAGGGGTTGGAACCAATTCCGCTTCTTGCGTAGATGTAATACCGTATTTACTCGGTCGATTCGCTAGCTCCAAAAATCCTTGTATATCACGACATCGCGTGGGATCAGCCTCTCCCACCAAGTTAATTGAATTGCGAAAGCCAGTTAATGAGATCCAACACAGCCAAATGACTCACGCCAAACCGTGCCAGGAAAGCACTAATCCTTCTTAAGAACTTTTGTCTCTGAATCCCGAGATTAGCGAGGGATGGGAGATAACGGAGATAGCGAATCGACCGAGTAAATACGGTACTGTACTTCTCGTTTAGCCGGTACCCCCTCGCGCAGATGTTTGCTCTTGTGTCGCAGTGGAGTTTGATGGCTACCCTATGGTCAGTCGGCTATGATTGCGGGCCCTGCTCGTCATACTCTACAAAACCTACAAGTACGAGTACTGTACAACTACGAACTATAAGATAAACCAAAAACTTGATAGTATCGCCACTTGTGCTAATGATTAATATCTTTGGACGTACCAGTAGCACACAAGTGCTGCGATGGAAGTTATGGTGTCTTCAGGAATGATCTCCACGAATTCAAATTCTTAGCGGGGACGATAGGGAGGTTCTGCGGGGCGGGTGCGCACCTCATGCACAAAAATGACAAATGAAAATCATGTGACTTCGTTTCTTTCACAGGCTTTTTCTAGCTTATTTTACATAATAATATCTTAACTACCGCATAGTAGAAGAGCACCGGACTAATCCTCCATACTCCAGCCCAATCTCTCATATTCAATCCCTCCCCCCTTTCTTGGTCTCCTCTGAGGGCACACCTTAGACCACAGGGTAAGGCTGGAAGCACTTTGTGCTTTTATCGTTGCCAAAGGGCAATGGAATTTGTAGTTTGTAATATAGAAGAGGGGGAGAACTGTTTCTTGCGAACATTATTATTTACCATGAATACTCCGGGTGGTGTCATACAAGTAATAAGCACCTCCTCTGCTGCTACTGCAGGTGACCTAGATACAACAAAAATCTCAACCCCCATCACGACTAACAATACCGCTATTTACCATGTAAACACACCTGCGTCAGCTCTGCACATCCATGGCGCAAAAGTTACTTGTACTAGGGTACGGACGTTGGTTATCGGACAGACAGGGACGAAAAGATATGAGCATACATAGATTTTTAATCCCTGTCTGTCCGATAACCCAAGTCCAGACCCGAGTACTAGTACATAGCGTGTATGATAAAAAAAACACCACTAGCCACTTACACCATCCTGTTGCTATGGAAACATAATGCGCATCCCAGTGCTGAACCTCCCTAATGTCCAACCCTAGCAACCCACATCCTCCCTAACCAACCCATCACTCCCCATCACTCGCCTCTCATCCTCCCCTGGGGGCAAGCCAAAGCCCTACCCCTTACATACGCGCATCCCTGCGCCGAACCCTATTCTAATCTCCTCCCAAAGAAACCCCCGTCCCTCCCTATCCCTAAACTTCAAAACTCCACATCCCACGATGTCAATGACATTATGTACCCACTATCCCCAAATTCCTGTCGGGTCAACTACGGACGACTACCGCACTACGAGCGATAGCCATTCTAATTATTGCATGGTAGTAGAGTACTAGCATCGAGCTTTCTATAAAGGTACCCTACTATAGTGTATTACGGTAGTGCGCTTCATTTCTTCCCTACCTCATTCGTGGAAACCGATTTCGGTCAAACCTACGCCACCGCCGAAAACGATTGACACTGTAATCCCAGAGGCGCCAGAGCAGCATGCTCGAGTACGACAGCTGAAACAGCTTGCAAAGGATGACCTTTTTTCTTTTCTTTTTCCAACCTCGGCTCTGCTCTGCTCTGCGGTTCTAACTATGGGAGGGTCGTAGAGATGAAGGTTTCCCCCCACTCCAACCCCCCACTTCAAGCAACAACCACCGCTCGCCAGGGGAGAAGAGTTGCGAATACTGTGGAATAACGCGGGAGGTTCGGGAGGAAGCTTTTTCCGCCTCTCCTCTTTTCTTGTTTCTTGTGCGATGGCGGTATGCAGGTCCTGTTTGGGTTTGTCATACCGATATCTGGAACCGTTCGCCTTGGTATCATACTCGTAATGGTGAGCTTGTTATGTTAGATTACGGTAGCGGAACTGATACTTGAGCAATGGGATTTCGGTTCGGCTCGATGCGCGCGCTTCCATCTCCTCAATAGGTTGATTGATCGACTGAGAGCTCCCGATAGATATGATAGGCTAGCGGTGAGAGGAATTTGGCCGGGGAGGGAGGAAGTGGTGATTTCCGTAGGCGATTACAAATCGGTAAATGGCTCCCGGTGAGATGAGACAGTGGCATCGGACACGAGGGAGCGAGTGGGAAGAACACGGGAAAAAGGAAAGAATAAAGGAAAGTTCCATTCTTAAGAAGGGGAAAGATTGAGTGAGAAAGTGAACAAATGTAATTTCTTCATTGACTGTACTTCAGCTTCACCTCGCACAGTTTGGTGTTGTTTACTCTAACCTGGCGACTGCTCTTGAGTGCGGTTAGAGGATTCAACCTCGAACCCAGGTTTCAAGCCTGCTATCACAACATCTAGGCGGCAGGCTCGTCATTCCCCCTCATGCCGCGTGGGAAACCTGAAAAGCAAGTATGAGGCTCCGATTGTGCGATCTGGACGGAGTAAACCTCCTAGGCAGCACTCGAACAGGACCGGCAGAACCCCACCCATCCACACTGCCCAAGCGAGACAAAATCACTGAAGCCTCAAAAATCCCACAATACAAGTACTAGTAGATCCTCCCCTTCCCGCTTACCCAATTATCTCCCATCCCCAGCGCTGTGTGGTTCGAGAGGGAAAGAAGAAAAAGAGAGATAATAATCAATAGCTGATAGCACCCCAGAGAGTGGGGGGAAGAAACGTTTCAATCGATTAGCCAACCAAGGACCTGCTCAACCGCACTCCTGAAAGCGGAATTCCCAAGAGTTTCTATCCCTCCGCAACTCCTCTGCCCTGCCCAATATTCGTAATTGCCCGACGTTTGTACGAGTACAAGATACCGGGATGAGGAACCCGAACATTGGAGGCTGAGTGAGGGAGCTCAGGTGCGCACAGACGGTTTGCATACTCGAGTATGATACAGGCCAAAAAATCGGCTAGGGCCTCAGAACCTTGGTGAATGCAATTGCAGTCCGCTTTACGAGTACAGACGTCAGGCAATTGCGAGCACAATTATTGATAACCCCCCGCATAGCCCCATCCAGGATAATACCTGTTCTCCAACCTGCCCTTCCCACAACACAGTTCAAGTACAGTAATACCATCCCCGTACGAGTACTCAGGCACACACACAAGCAGAATGCAAATAGGGTCCGGGAACCCTTCTTTCTGCCCCCCCACCCTTCCCTCCCTCCCTCCCTCCCTCGCCCAAGCACTGGTACCATGCTGTACCGTGAAAACGAGGACAATTGCAAATCAGGCTAGAGAACCTCCAAGATTTCCCTCTTTGAATTGAGGGTCTCTCTCTTCCAGCCCTCAATTAGGACCAATAAAAAGAGAGATACAATAGGCCCTATTGGGAGAGACAACTCTATGACGATAGTCGAACAAATACACAGTCCACTGATTGGCTTGTAGCCTTGGATTACCAAGATTTAGCCAATTAGGAGCGAACTGTGTATTTGGACGAGTGTGTGTCTTTGGGTGTTCCACGATTGTAGCGTCCTAGTGCGGTTCCCGCAAATTCCAGCCTCTAGCGCGCAATAAGTCACTGGTGCTCGAGTGCAGGGGTAAGGGGGAATCAATGGTTTGAACGTAAGCAACTACGGATAGCCACCGGAGATGGAGGGAGAGAGGGAGCTCGGTTACCGGAAAGTCGGAAATTTAAAGTTCTGTAGCTGTGTCACTTGTGTGTGAAAGAAATAAGCTTGATTTTCTAATATGTATGAGCACGAAAGTGGGTCTATGATGCTATATCCATAATCAGGGGGGAGGGGGAAGGGACAGGAGAGAAGGAAGCGAGAGAGGAGAAAGGATCGTGATCTTCAGTGGGGTTGTCGCAACCTCAATCCCGCCTCTTTTTTTTTATAGCGTTTATCGAGTATGATACCGTACCAGCTTCGGAACCGCGGTAGGCGTTCTTAACTGAATACAAGTATCTTTATCCTAGTCAAACCTAACCGGTAGGCGTTCGGGGGTTTGTCTACGAGTACCGCAGAATGCCGATACCGGCACCGTGCATGGCAATCCATAACGTATCCGGATAGCTTGGTGCCAAGGCCATTGGATACTGTCGAGCAGTCGCGTCCGCAGGATTCCTGCACCCTCCCAAGTATCACCACACCCCCTAGGAACGCTGCGCTGGCCCTCTCTTTCCGCTATCCGGTGGAACAAATTGTTTTAAAGATATACAATGCCCCCAGAAGCATATCTGAGAAGGTTTATCCAAAAGGCTGCTGCTGCCCTCTTGGGGCTCTCAAGCTAGTGAACGCTGAAACACGGAAAGAAAGGAGACAAGGGAAAGATAACAGATTACAGATGATGATAAACAGGCAGGCTAGAGTTGAACGAGATGCCGCTGTAATCGAGAAGCTAGGAGAAGAGCGGAGAGGGAGAATCAGGAGAGGTCTAACCGTGAAAAGGGTACTAAAGCGACTGCTAGTAGCGGTGAAGAGAATTAAGGACGAGAGAGGAACAGGCTGGCACGAAATCCAACAAGGTTCTCCGAGTGATAATTTGTGATGATCCAGCACCCTCCCTGTCTTCTTTTTGGGGCTACCAGTGTCCCGGTTGTTTGTTCTGCTACCTGTCGCCTGAGTGGAGGCGTAAGCAAGAGTTTTTCTTTTCTTTTTTACCCGCTGTGCGGTATCTTGCGCCAGAGGCATCCCTCCAGCAGGGACTTGTGGGGCAAAAGATAAAAGGCCAAAGTTACTTTTTCTTACTATTTCATATTTTCGTTTCTTTCCTTTTTCTATTCCAATTCTTTCCCTGTTCGTGCGGGATCGGAGGCATCGTACAGTTTGCTCCGTCTGCCATGCGAAATGCGCATCCCGTGATGGCTTTGGTCTGAGCGGCGGCTATACCCTGCTGCGCGGTTCTGGTGGTGGGCTTGGTATTTTATTATTTGAATCAGAGAAAGTAATTAGTGATTTTTGTTGCTGTGAGACCTTTTTATATATACTTTATGTTTGGATGTGACATATTTTCTGAAGGTTTGCTTGGGTGAGGACTGGATTGGGCGCCGGTAGCTTGCCGTGTTGCCATCGGCTGCGGTGCTTCTCTGCTTTGGTGTCCTGCTTGCTGCGCTCTTATTTTTATTTTTTCATGGAGACAGCGGAGTGGGCTTTAATAAGGTGTGGTGGTGGTGGCTTAATTTATAAGTGGTTGGGTTCTGCAATCCTGGGCTTGTGGGGGTGCAATGCATTAATCGGGAGGGATTGAGGAAGAGGTGGCGTAGATTATTAGTTGGAGTAGGCAAGGTTAATATTATGATACAGGACTGAAAGAATGCGGACAAAGACCCCCGAATATTGCCCAGGACGAGGCCGACCAACCGGCCGGCGATCTCTCGAAAAAGTTCAGCTTATCTGAAGGTTTTCTGTTCCGGGCTGGTACTGTAGAGTACATTCGCTGGCGCCGAAGTCCCAGCAAGTAACTCAGGAGTAAGTCAACGCGGAGGATCCTCTTCCTGGAGGTTCGCCCGTCCTGGCTACTCACACACTCACGACTGTTGTACTAGTACTCGTACTGGCATCCCATCTAGCCAATGGTTCCCAAGTCCGGCTACCAGTACGAGTACTGTAATTTCCCCCCCTTCGCTTTCCTTATCTATGAGATTTCGTGCTTCCCAAGAAGATTCAGAGGTGTGGCCTTAGGTCGCGTGGTAAACCGTGGAGGCGAGGCATGAAGCTTGCGAGGAAGCAAGCAGTAACCCTGCAGAAACAATGGCCCCGGAAAAGGTCCGTCTACCGTGGTACGAGTGCAAAAAGACATGATGGTTTCTTTCAAGAAAGAAGACTGATCCTTGCCGCACGGACCGTCTCTACTTTATCTGTTCTTCTCCGGGGTTTGCCTCAGCCGGTTTACATCGCATTTGATGGGCTTTGATTCGGCACTTCCGCTCTCCCACCCCTATCATAGAAGGAGGGATAGAAGGAGGGGAATATTACGAGTAATAAAGGCGGATTTCAGAAACTTGCTGAGGGTGAGTGCGGTTCCAAAGATCTCGAGACCCATGGATGTGCCTAAGTTTACCACCTAGCGGGGTTGACAGCTATCCAATCCCAACTCGATATGGGGTCTGATTCTATATAAATCTGATAGTCCTCTGTTTCAATTGAGGGGTCCTTTGTCTTTCTGATATTTTTTCCTTTTTTTTCCTTTCTTTTTTCATCATGACCGGTGAGCCCTTTCTTCTTTTCTTTTCTTCCACTTCGGAGTGAGAGAGAGGGGGATTCCTGCCAGTAAGGACGTTTCTTTTGTGCTTGGTGCTCGCTGCCTGGGCAAAATGCGGATTAGGGGCGTCTTTCCCGCATTGCCGTGCCGTTTCTTCGCGAGTTGAACCCTTGCTAGCATCCTTCTCGACTTTGAGATCAGGTAGGATGGCGCCCTCCCCCCCCCACTACTCGAGTGCTTCCTCCGAAGACAAGCGGATGCCGGTTCACTGGGCATAATTCTTTACATTTTCGGTTGAACTTGCAGGTCGTATGTCATAAAGAACTGCCTACATATCATGAACCGAACAAGGTGGTGGTGGTGGTGGTGGTGGTGGTGGTGGCATGGGGTGGTTGACTGCGCTTCCATCATCGCCGCGTGTATCGCAGATAGGAGAAAGTGGAGGTTTGGGGCAATTGAGCGTGATTGGAATATTCTTTCAGTTCTTCCACGGTAGCTCCCGTGCTCGAGGTGCCATAGAGAGAGGGCATTTCTGCCATTGTTACCCACCAAAAATAGTTGGACGGCCGCGGGTCGCAAGGGGAAAGACTTCCCGGTAGGGTATTCGTGAATAGTAGGTTTAATTCTGGCGACTCTATGAGATGCCTTACCCCTCGGAGCCGTAGGACAAGGCGACGGTGGATTGACTGAAGTTTCTTATTGAGATTAATGGGGACTATTCATTGTAAAGTGTTCTTGGCTATAGTTCGGGCTGGTTGGCGAATTCGATGGAAGTTTTTCCCTCTGCTACTGGGATGTGTTTAGCCACTTTTGATGGGTGACGAGAATAGTTATGGTGGGATAGAAGGCAAACAAAACCGGGCTCTCGAGCGACTAATGGCAATGATCGCAACTGGCAATATAACAGCCTTTTTTCCTCTCCTTTTCCGCTCTGTCACTCTTCCTCTTTTCTCTTTACTAAAATTTCTAAATCCGTCTGAGCGTTCGCGGTTAGGATGACTTGGAAAAAGACTGTATCACATCGCTTCTCTACTAGTATTGTGCTAGAATCATTATTTATCATCGGATTTGGCTGGACAGTACTTCTGCTTCGATGGGTGGGGCAATCGGACCACACAAACGGGAACCTTCTTCTCTCCTTCTGCACGCATTGGACTCCTCGCACAGACTAAGATATTTTATACCTTGTCTGCCAGGGCTTTTACGGTCCAGCAGCTTAGCCCAGAAGGCTGGCATTCGACCTATGCAAAAAAACTTTCGCCATCTTTTTTTGCCATCCTTGATCCTTTTGTCCTTGGACCCTTTATCAAATTCCCACGAAGCTCTGGAGGAACGGCAGCGACAGGCGATGGCTCGCTACGCCTCCCCAAAGGAGAAAAATAGGGAAAAAAAGGGAGGGGAGGGGTTCATTCACAGTTACAGGAGGATGAAGAAGGGGCTTGCTTGCTAGTGCTACAGGCTACAGGACACAGCGTCTGCTGCTGCTGCTGCTGCTGCTGTACTCCGCCGGCTCTCGACGCGAGCAAGTCGGGTGGGGAAAATCTTCTTGTTTCTTTCTCTCTTTCCCTCCTCCTCCCACAGCTACTAGCACTTGCCAGTACTCGTACACCTTCTCTCCTCTGTACGAGTTTAAACCGCCATTTACCTCAGGATTGGTTTTCTTTTTTAAAGACTCCAACTCCTCTCCCTTTTCTCATTCGATCTTTCCAATTGATTCCTTGCTTGTCGCTCGCTCCTTGTTTTGTGGCGGTTGTTCCAGATCGATACCACGCTCCTACCTTCTAGCGGTTCGAGGGTTTGCTTCTTATCACCCTACCCTCCCGGTATCCCTATCCGTCCATTCTGTCGTTCGATCCAGTCAATTTCACAACGGCTTCGCTGGGGAAAAAAACAAAAAAGCGAACAAACATATAATTGAGCATCGAATCCTTCTCGTGCCACTTACTCTCTTTCGAATAGGGCTTGGTTGAGGCAACCGCACTATCGGTTTTCGTTTGGTCTGCTTACTAACGTGCTCATCTTTCAACAAACCTCTTCTGCCTTCCTGCCTGGGTTTGTTTGGTCCATTCTGGTATTCTTATTTTACCGGTCTTCTCATTAATCTACCTGCAGGTAACTTACCTGGATAAACGTTGAGTTCCTGGGCGTGGCACTTTATTTTTTATTTTTTATTTCCCTCTCAAGGCTGCGAAGACCCGTAGTATATCTGGTGGTAAGCCTTTTTTCCCTTTTGATGCTTTTTTGTTTGTTCTATTGTAATTAAAGGCTTGTCTATTTATGTACTTCCCATCTTGTTTGATGTTGCACTCTGTCATGCCTATCCTCAGTTTCTCAATTATCTTCGCAGCACTCCCTTCCACACGCTTAATGTGTTACCGGAACTGGACTCCATACCACATAAAAATCAGGTACTCTTTTATATGTTGTTTTTGACACTAGGCAAACTCATCTTTACTCATGTGCCACACTCACACTGTCTTTCTCTTCCTATTCGGATAGTCATTGCTTACTATTCTCACTGACCCAGGTTGAATTAGGCCTTGCCCTAGGGGATTACACACCCCTCTCTTCCAACGCACAAAGACCAGCGTATTCCTTCTTTTTCTCCGCCTTCCTTATTCCCTTCTCGAAGACTGCCACTCTCACCAGCATCGCATAACATTTCTGCCCTCCCGTTTTATACAGTTGGCTCCGGAAAATTATTATCCACTATAAAGCCTTTCTTCGACTACTTTCACCATATAAATTCCACATTCGTTTTGCCTTTCAAGTATCCGGGGGGGATTTCATTCAATCGTGGCGCGCTTGTTCAGGATGTGCATGGGAGGAACCGCCGATGCGGGTGCCCAAAAGTCTCGTGAGATTGAGAGGTTAATACGACAAGATGAGAAACGCATTGCAAAGGAGGTTAAACTATTGCTCTTAGGTACTGTTGTTATGACTAATCTTTTGGATGTCTAGACGTTGTCCTTGGTCTATATGATCTGCCAATAGGTACTGATAGGGTGTGGTCTATTAACAGGAGCTGGCGAGAGCGGCAAGTCCACTATTCTTAAGCAGATGAAGCTGATTCATGCGTCTGGATTCTCTAAAAACGATAGAGACGACTATCGCGTAATAATATTCTCCAACTTATTGAACTCGTTTAAGATAATCCTGGAGGCTATGGAATCGTACGATTTGACGTTTCAGAATGAGGAAAACGAAGTGCGCTATCTCTTAGTATTTTCAAATCCAACACTTGTTCCGTTTGGCACTGATTACCGATATTTTAGGCATATGTTGAGCTGGTCATTATGGAGCGCGAATTAGGAAGACAAGAGCCATTCCCTAAGGAGTACCAGAAGGCCTTCGCAAGCTTGTGGGCAGATACTGGCGTTCAGACAGCGGTACACCGGGGAAATGAGTTCGCTCTGCACGATAATCTGAATTAGTGAGTTTGGCAGTGTCATAGACTCCGTCGCTTCATTTTGTTGCTCTTTGGGCGCCGGGGGCCACGGGGATGACAGCTAATAGGAGAATCCCGGGTTTTAGTTTTTTTGAATCGCTTGACCGGCTATTTGTCCCCAACTACATGCCGACTGATCAGGATATTCTCCGTTCTAGATTAAAGAGTACTGGAATTAGTGAGACATTGTTTGACTTGGGGGCTTTAACATACCGCATGTTCGACGTTGGCGGGCAGCGATCGGAGCGCAAGAAGTGGATCCATTGTTTCGAAAATGTTACCGCCTTATTATTCTTGGTTGCGATTAGTGGATACGACCAGTGCTTGGTTGAGGATAAAGACGCTGTATGTTCTTCTTGGTGTTCTTACTAGCTTTGTTTTTCTGCCGGTGTTGCACATTGGTTGTAGTTGGGTAGCCGGGCTGGGGGTTGGTGGCTAACATTGGCCTAGAACCAAATGCAAGAAGCTCTGATGCTATTTGAGAGTATTTGCAACTCGCAGTGGTTTATACAGACTTCAATCATTCTCTTTCTAAACAAGATCGATTTGTTCAAGCAAAAATTGCCGAACTCACCGGTTAGGAGATATTTCCCCGACTACACTGGCGATCCACACTCATACAAGCACGCCTCAATGTATTTTGAGGAGAGCTTCAAAAGATTGAATCGTAGCTCTTCAAAGGTACGTCTTCTCTGTCCAACACATTTGGGGTTGGTTCTAACAATATAATAAACCAGGATATCTATGTTCATTTTACAAACGCTACAGACACGAACTTGCTCAAGATCACAATGTCCAGTGTTCAGGACATGATACTCCAGAAAAATCTTCAAACTCTGGTTCTGTAAGTGTTTTGAGAACAGGGAAATTATCTGTCAAGCAGTATGGGGAATGTGGGGGGTAAAAAGTGTGCAACGAACTTATTCTTATGATCTGTGATGGATAGAGGCAGAAAGCTTTAAACTATCACCGCTATGTTTTAAAATGGTGACCGAACGCAACGCGCGACGACATTGAAAGCCAGCATTTTATTTTATATTTTTATCACCAGTTGTTTTCCACGGACGGCTGCGAGCGATGTTTATTTCAGCAGGTTGCTAGTTTCGCTATTTCTTCAGCACGCTTTTCGTTATATGCTGGCTGGCTATAGCTCTCTCTATTGTCAATAGAGGTCTGAGCCTTTTTCCTTTGTTTTTGTGCATCATTTGTCCTTGTTGGATATTTGATGGGAGAGCATTAGATGAGTAAAGATATCATTTACTTTTGGTTTCTTTCTCGGGATATTATACTTTTTGACCAGCTCTACGGTTGGTAATATTTTATTCTGCTTTTTCCTATTTCT
>Ga0307509_10002089_pt1 | contig 32914 bp, 27 predicted proteins | sample 10_EM_MG_FD_202245 | JGI IMG/M metagenome (GOLD analysis project Ga0307509, IMG submission 202245) | Populus trichocarpa ectomycorrhiza microbial communities from riparian zone in the Pacific Northwest, United States - 10_EM | ecosystem: Host-associated > Plants > Roots > Unclassified | place...
GGAAAGTACAATAATTTAGCGATAATTTATCAATAACCAAGACTTGGTTACTGGCGGCAAGCTAGCGAGTGATAATATAATTTACTGCTAAACTAGTCTTGATTACCGCTAACCAATCCAAATTATCACGGGATGGGTTTCCTGATGAAGGACATCCGCAAGTTCTACGTGTCCCCCTTCTGACGCGTGGTGGAGGGGAGTGGTCCCGTCCTTGGCCTGGACAGTCGCATCTGCGCCGCGCTTGAGAAGGATGCGAGCGACCTCCGCATGACCCCCAGACGCCGCTCCATGTAATGGAGTTGACAGGTCTTCGAAGCTCCGAAAATGCACATCGTGTGGGCGCTGATCTATCAGGAACTCGACAAAGTTCGGCAAGCCGCAAAGAGCGGCATAATGCAACGGTATTCCTCGGGGTGGCATTGGTACTTCGGCTCGTTCAGTGCTCAGTCGCTTCCAAGAGGGTAGTTGTGCATCGTATATCCAGACCCAAATTGCAAAGTGAGACTTCGTCAAGTCGAACAGCTGTTTCATCCCTTCTACCCCGCCTTCCCAGGCATTCTCGAACCGCGCATGGTCGAACCAGTGCTCTGCAGCATATTCAGCCAGAGGGAATGTCTGCAGGGTGACTCTGGAGATGCCATGGTCCAAGTGTAGCAGCATACCCAGACACGTTTGCATGACTAGTGTGTGAGCACGTGGTGCAGAAATATAGAAAAGGTGAGAAACGTTTTTGCTTTCCTTGGCAAGCCGGGAACACGTCAAGTATTCTTTCACCGAGAAGTGCGAAAACTGTACGACCCTGGAATTTCCTTCATCGACCACAGAAAGTAACGTGGTGCACGTAGACAGCACCCCCGCTACTGGATCTTCCGCGCGCCAAACCTCGTGAAATCTGGGAATGGGTCCTTCCTTGAAATCAAATGCTATAAATTCCGCAAGTTCCTCAACGCGGAGTGGGCGCGAAGCCACTGCGACGCACTGGAAGAGTGACTGCGCATATTCCCGATGGTGTTCATCAATGTCTTCTAATGTGCGTTCGTATGTGGCATCCAGGGTAGGCGGCAAGTCCTCCAAGGCACGTCGAATACGTCCCGGGAGACAGCGTTTGAGATTGCCAAATTGGCAATATACCCAACGAAACCTGTACACAGGATAAGCGAATGTCATTAGGCATCTGATATCAGGGGCTCACATCCCGTCAGCTTTTTGTGAAAGCACATCGATGACTAGTTCCTTGTCCTCTTCTTTCCATTTCCGCATTCTTAGGTCAGAGAGAACAAAGGACCTAACATAGTCGAGGATATCCTGCTTTTGTCCTTCTTCGTCGTCGATAGAGACGGAATGGAACCCCAAAGGCTCGAGGACGTCTTGAATGTCGACTTCGGGGCGGCTGGTTAGACATATGCGAAGATTCGGAATTTGTAAATTAACAAGATTCTCCACGAAAATAAGGACCTCTTCACGCGGTGACACTGTGTCAAGGGCATTCGGACATTCGTCAAGAGCATCCAGAATTAGGTAAACTGAGGCTCGATTTGCGGAACTGAGCATGTCTTGGAGACATTCTAACAGCGCGTCGTCGTCAGCACTTTGGGTGCCGTTCTGGTGTGTTGAATAAAGACTAGAAACAGCGTTGTAGTAGGAGTCGGACTGGTTACAAAGCTGGAGAAGTAAAGAAGACAGAAAACCGCGGAGTTCGTTATTTTTTGTGTCTCGGAAGTCGAAATAATGGAAGCCTAGTGATGCTGATCCTGGCTTGTGCATGATGTCATCGATTATGGAAGAACTATGTGGTAATTGAGTGTCAGAAATGGGGTAATTTCGAAAAATCATCGTACCAAAGTACAGTCTTCCCTGATCCCGCTACGACGTCGGGGTCAGCTGAATCCGTAAATGAATTTAAGAGCAGGGGCCACATACGTTTTCCGCAAACCCACAACAGAGGATTCGATGATGTTTTCCATTCCGCGAATGGTTTGCCTTCGATAAACCATCTTGCAGTTCCTTTGTGATACGCTTTTCGTGCGATATTATGATTCCTCGATGCATCAGGAGGAGAGAGCCATGACTTAATGTCACGTCGCAACTGGTCACCTAGATAGCAATGTAAGCCTCAGCACTTTGCGTTAAAACTGGTAAAGTGAGGGGAAAAACTGACGATTTAACTTGTTCGTTTCGCTCGTAAGTGCCTCTGTCATCTCTAACGCTAAGTCAGGTCTCTTTCTAGTTTACTCTCACCAGAAGAGAACAGACCTAAGTTCTTCTGGATCCCATTGGCCAATGCCTCTCTATCTAAAGTGGTCGATGTTCGGTAAAAGCACAAGGCCGATGGAATGGAATTTGCTCACCGCTCATGACTTGGTTCAAATTCTGGTCAAGTCTATGGACACACTCGAAGGTCTTTGCTGTAGCCATGCGATGCTCCTCATCAATCAGCTTGTTTAGTCTATGGAGTGCATCTTCGGTGTCATTATCTCCTAATAGCTTTCCCTTAAATTTGTCTGCTCCCTGTTGAGTAGAATCGCAAGTGACCGATCTGCAAGGCTATACTCACCCAGTCGTCCCTGCTTGATCTGGTTTGTCACTACCGCTAGCGTGGAGATCAAATGTACGAATATCTTGACGATTATTTCGGTCATCTCTTTGGTGGGTGGTACCCTGGTATAGTTCTCGAGGCGGTTGAGAGTGGTACCCATGTCGTCCAAGAGTTCCACGAGTGCGTCATAGCTCGCACTGACGTCTTTTATCGCCTATACTCTCGGACGTCAAAATGGCTCGTTCACAGTAAGTGCAGGGATACGCACTCCAAGGAGAATTCCGATACAGGTATGGACCGTATCCACAAAAGGGACTGGCTATAGAAGAAGCGTCAGAAACAGGGAATCCAGAACCCATCAACCCTTTGGACATACGAGACCGATAGACCCGCCAAGGGCCGCTGTCCCGGATAGCTTATGGAGGGCCTGGACCGCATTCTTCAGCAATTTTATGACCTTGTGGTTGGTCCCTCTAAATTCAGAGAACGCCTTGGCCTGCTCTTCAAGAGTCCGAGTGATAGACTCAACAGAGTCGCAGCGCTCGAGTTGGAGCGCGAGTGGATGTCGAGCGAGGTTTATCTCCGTCTCTTTTTCATACTGCTCTAGAGCATACTGAAAGAGCGCGTCAAAGTCAAACGACTCAGAGAGGGTACCCATGTTACGAATGGGAGGAAATGTCTGGCGAAATGGGGCTGGCTACGAGGAGGGGATAGTTGGTCCATGTAGGCTGTTGTGATAGCAGGTTTAATAGTGGGTATGTGGACCCATATTGATGTCGACAATCGCCTGAACACAAACAGAGACGTCGCCCGGGGACGTCACCATGAGCACCTACAACATCTACGGATAGAGAATAGAGACCGGGCAGCATCGTGATTTAGGTAGCGCTGGATTCTGACAGCGTGAGAAGCAGAAGAATTATGTCGGCGAAGGCGGGGACAGACACGGAAAGTAAATGGTGCAAACAATGAAACAAAGGTCAACTTGGCGCCGTTGCCACGATATGCGCCTGGTCCCACACCGCATTCGGTGCATGCTGTTACTGAAGTTTGAAGTCGGCTGAGACTCGGACATTGGAATGCGAGATTCAGCTCAGAAATATTAGCGCGAAATTCAGCTTCAAACGCCGATTCCCACGTCTGTCCTCAAAAACAATATTGTTCCGCGAATGGATCATTGCTCTTTGAAATCAACATACGGAGGAGCACTTACTGTACTTTGTATTTGAGACGTGTGTAGAAATACAAATTCTCCTCTCCCGCACAGCCGCGAGCACAGACTCAAATGAAACCTTACATCCGGTCCGTCTCTCATCCAATTGTGAAACTGTACACATTTTGATCCACGCCTTGATGGATACCATGGCAGTCCTTCATACGATAAGTACAAGTTGAAAATCGACGTCGTCGGCAACACCGCCGTGGTTATTATGTACAATGTACAGTCTCGTGACAGCGCGTCCAACCAACCGCTAGTTTCAAATTGCCTGGTCTTCAATTTGTCCTTCAAGTTGTGGACTCGCCGCGCGTCGCGTACGTGACTGGGTCAAGCCCGTAGGACGGGAGGATTACTGAAACCGATATTACCGGTAGTAAGTGTAATGGGATGCGCTAAAGCAAGTTAAGCATCAGCCCATCACGATTCAGCGTGCGCAAATCGCGACGATCGGGCGGCACCCGCAAAGCGAAGAACAACTCGGACGGGGCCGCATCGTGCCGCACGGCGAACCATAACATAATAATACGATACATTGGCCCCACCTAACTTACGAAAAATCTTGGCCAAAAGTACAAAAGATTTCACGCGGGTACGTGAATCTTTATGGGCTTATTATGAAGGGAGAAAGGAGAAACAAAGCACTACTGGAAATGAAAATGCACCCGGACAAACTCACACATGCCACTTTAAAGCCTAATAATCCGCACTAGACAATGCAGCAGGTGTTGAAATAACGACGGTTGATGCGCTTCGAGGACAAAGATGTCTCTGGGCATAATTATGAATATCAGTGGCGACGCAGCCGATGCTCAGGGCCACCGCCTGGCACTGGGTTGCAAGATCTGAGAGTGTATAACTGTTGCACGAACCACGGGCATGGGTCTACGGTTTATTGTACACACCGTAGGACGAAAAAAGGTGCGGGCGCTCCGACGTGGATGTCACTTCTTGAAGTTGGCCCTCATGACCCCGGGCCCATGGGCGGTGCCGTAGCCCTTTGTCTCTCTCCCATCACCCTTTCCGAAACGTTGACCGGTCTCATCGCACTTGGAGATACAACTCTACGACGGACTATGCCCACCGGGTGGGCTTACTCGATAGCGTTCCCCCGGGCCATCCTAAACGAGATCCTGAGGTCAAGGTACGTCCACTGCCGCCTGAGTTCGCTCCCTTGGTCGATTTTTTTTTCTCAAATGCCTTTTTATTTTTAGTTCGAGGATTGTACAACAACTTGAAGTCGACTAAACGGCTGCAGAAACCTGCCTCTGCGCGTCATTGGCACACTGGTCGAGGATCCAGAAACCGCCCACCGATCTCACATCTCATCCGATATACCTCTCCCGCACTACACTCACCTTCTCCTAACCCCCCACTTCCACCCTTTCTTTCAACAGTTTGACCAAGTCATTCCCACACCGTTCCTGGTTCATCACTTGTTCAATACCATCACACCCCCCGCTGCCATCTGGCGACCGCCCCGCATCAGACGGACTACGTGTTGATGATTGGTCAAGACAACATCGGGCTCGACGTCGCACAACGATCACTCCCGCCCCCCTCGCTTCCGTGCTTGGAGTCAAAAGCCTCATTTCCCCACGTAGCTGTCATCTGGCAGCGTGCCAACGGCTTGTTTCCGACAACTTTTACGGTGATGGACCCCGACGAACAGACCAAGCTCCCACCTCCTTGTTCCACTCTGGGTTGATCACACTCACCCAAGCACGGAGGGATCCGGGCAGTCCCGCATTCGATACCTGCTATAGCGAAGCCCTCATATCCCTGCCTGCAGCCAGTGTAACGCCACTTCCTACCATCACAGTACAAAGACCCTGTTTTTCTCGACCGGGCCAACGATCTCCACGGCGTATGGGCAATAATTCATGCTGACAGTAACTTGGTACACACCACGTTCGACGGGCCCTCGCGCAAGGTACCAACAGACATACCGACTTCTCTACTGTAATGCCGACTTTGCCGAGGCCGCCGTCCGACACCATACGGATCATGGGCACGTACTGTACGCCGCCGGCCGTGCGCTGAGCCACTTCTCCATGTCCAAGCGGACCGCGACTGACGTGCTCGCGACGACGAGGATGGACACAACGCCGTTGCTGGTACCATTCCGGTGGACTGTTTCGGTGACGAGTCTGGTGCTGGTTTGGTACTAGTCCAGGACGGGGTGTACTCGGGTGACGTGCTCCTGCGTCAGCATATAGACGGCCCTGACTGGTATTTTTACCAGAACTCCCTAAAGGGTTGTCAATCTCTGTCAGTTTAGAGAGACAGGACCACAATGGAAAATAGAGATTCATCGAGTACTTGGCGATTGACGGTAGAGGAATCAGAAAGTCAAAGAAACGCGGAGTTCGCTGGTCCCAAAAATATAGCAACGCTATGCCAACCACCGGGCCGGCAGAGCCGCTTCTGATCGTGACGTGAGACCTTCCAAACACCCTACTGGCACCTCTTTTGATTCACTTCACACGCTGGTTTACCCCACATCTTTTCTTACGCTGCTCCTCGGTGTCCTTTTACCTCAATTATTTATAGCACGATGCCTTTCGGATCTTGGCTTTCTTCAAAATACCGATACCATTTCACATGTCTTTTGGCACATCCTTCCAATCTGAACATGCACAACGCATCTTCTCCTTTCCACCGGTTCTACCATCCCACTTTCTGTCCTACTTTCCGACAATTTGACCGAGTCATCCCCCCGCGTATCCCTCCACTGGTTATCCAACTCATACCACACCCCTCGCCGTCACATTGGCACCGAGGCGGTACCCCGTGTTAGTGATTGGTCACAACAACATCGCCATCGATGTCACGCGAATATTACTCACGACTCTCACATCTTCGAAGAGTATGCCCTCCTCCCTTTCATGCTTGATGCTTGATGTTCTGCACAAATCCGCCTTCAGTTTCTCCACGTACCTATTATATGAAGGCATTCCTGTAGCCAATTTCCAGAAGCCTTCATGACGAAGAAACTGCGCGAGTTGACCGCGCCCGCTCTTGTATCTATGACCCCTCTGAAGCCCCGACGCTGGGCTGATCATGTCTAACCACCAAGAAGCGAGCTATCCGGGTAACAAGGCAAAAGTTTGTAGCAAGGCCGCCCTTCGTCTCAATGGTGGGGTGCCCACCCTTCCGCAGGCCCAAAAATTTGTCTCTTGACCCTTTCTGCTCTCCAGCGGGCTCCACTGCGGATAGACTACATCTCACAGTCGGGCTCGCCGCGGTACTGACGGGCGCACATATCTTCTACCTACGGACTTCCGACTAACCACGCACTGCGATACCGGGCAGAACTTATCTAACAACTGTGGTCTCGCGTTGTGCCACCTACGCGTAGCGGACGCCGCGGGCTGCGCGTTGCGCTCCGTCTACGTGTCTGGGGAGCCGGTGAGGGCGTGTGTGGGTTCCTCCCAGCTATGCTGATTGAAGCGTACGCCATTTTAGATGCCATTCTGGCAGGTCATTCGATGACCCACCGAAAGGTTCATTAGAATAGCATCACTCCATCGCCAGACTATTATCCTACTTGTCCCCAGTCCTACATTATGTTTATTGGAAGTATCTTTTCCCTGGAGGATCGTCTTGGTTGTTGTGGTATATCTAAGGGTGTGGTCGCATGTCCAAACCTTTCAAATACCATTATCCCTCACCCTATGCATGACACTGTGAAGTTACTGAGTTCATGCAAGCGCTTTTATCAAGTAGTACTAATACACGCAGTAACATGCCCATACTGTAGCTACCTACAATGCTTGCTCCATAGCTTCATCGAATGAATGGTATATAGAAATACGGTACCCTCCTATGCTTCGTACGATGCAACCCAGCGCGTGTCAATATTAAACTCAGGAATGTTATTCTAAGAGATGCGTCGACACTTCCATCCGAAGTCCTCTATGTCCTCCGTCCGTTACCTGATTTCCTAGACGTCCTATCGGCAGAGCGCTCCCGAACTTGTTCCGGAGTTGTCGCTTCCGCACCGTGATCAAGGAGAATTTGCTTGACCCCCTCATATCCCATGTCCAATGCCCGATGTAGCGGCGTCCACCCGTCCTTGTCTTGGATTTTATGATCCGCACCGCTCTTGAGAAGGACACGTACAATCGTCGCTTTTCCACTGGATGATGCACGATGCAGTGGCGTCCGACCGGCCTTATCTTGGGCGTTTACGTCCGTGCCGCTTTCCAGTAGGATGCGTACGAGTTTCGAGTATCCCCTCGCCGACGCCCGATGTAGCGGAGTCGTTCCGGCCTTACACGGCGCGCTCGGATCCGCCCCGCTCTCAAGAAGAATGCGAGCGACTTCTACATGTTCCAGGTCCGATGCCCAATGCAGTGGAGTCAGCCCACGCCTGTCCTTGACTGCCACATCCGCACCGTAGTCGAGAAGGATTCGCGAGACATCTGCGCATCCCCAGCGTGCCGCGCGAAGCAGTGGCGTCCACCCGCGGTCGTTCCGAATTGTTTGATCCGCACCGTTCTCAAGGAGGGCGCGTACGAAGTTTCTATTTTCGGATGACGACGCATAATACAGTGGTGTCTCTCCGCGCTTGTCCCGAATATTCAGATCCGCGCCACCTTCACGGAGGACGCGTATAATGTCCGCACATTGTTTTCCTGATGTTAAATGAAGTGGCGTCGATCCGTCCTCGTCCTGTGCGTTTGGGTCCACACCGCTCTCGAGCAGGATGCGTACGAGGTCTATATGTCCCCTATTCGACGCCCAATGCAACGGGGTATCTCCAGCCTTACATCGCACAGTCGCATCTGCTCCCCGCTCAAGGAGGAGACGAGCGACGTCCGCATGTCCCTTTTCCGATGCCAGATGGAGTGGAGCCGTCCCACCGTTGTCCGGCGCATTCACGTCCACACCGCGGTCGAGCAAGGCGCGCGCGACCTCCACATGTCCCTCGGACGAAGCCTTGTGCAACGGAGTCGTCCCATCCTGATTGCGGCCTGTTGCGTCCGCGCCACATTCTTCGATAAGGAAAATTGTGAGTTCCACCCCTCCTCCGCCCGACGCCCGATGTAATGCAGTCGACCCGTCCTCCGCCTTGTCTGTCGGGTCCGCACCGTGCTTGAGGAGCATGCGTACGAGTTCCATATTCCCCAACTCCGACGCTTCGTGCAGCGGAGTCAATCCCTTCTGATCTCGGGCTGTCGCATTTGCACCGCGCTCAAGAAAGATACACGCGAGTTCCGCATCTCCCTGGTATGCCACCAAATGCAGTGGAGTCGTCCCGTTCTTGTTCGGAGTCGTCACATCCACACCATATTCGAGAAGAACATGTGCAAGTTCCTTCAGTCTGCTGGGCGGAAACCGATGCAGTGGAGTCGACCCGTCCTGGTCCTGGGCCGTTGCGTCTGCTCCATGTTGGAGAAGGATCCTGGCAAGTTCCACATGTCCTTTCCTCGACGCTGCATGCAGTGGACACCACCCTCTTTCATTTGGGGCCGCGGCATCTGCTCCATTTTCGAGAAGGATGCCTGCCAATTCCACGTGTCCTCCTTCTGACGCCTCGAGTAGTGGAGTCGACCCGGTCCTGTCCCGAGCCGTCACATCTGCGCCACACACAATAAGGACGCGGGCAATTTCCACATGACCCTCAGACGCTGCCACATGCAATGGAGTTGACTTGTCGCGGAGGCCGCGAGAATTTATGTCCTGGGGGTGTTCGTTGACCAGGGCCTTGACAATGGCCTGCGAGCCGCAGAGAGCGGCATAGTGCAACGGCATTCCTCTGGGTGGAAAGGGCTTTATTAACAGTCGAGAAACTCGAAGACGCTCCCCGGGAGCGTATTGTAGGTCATAAAGCCAGACCCAGATCCCAAAATGTTGCTTTGTCGGGTCGAATAGTTGTTTTATCCCATCTTCCACGCTTTCCAAGGCATCCCCATGGCGCACATGATAGAACCAGTGCTCCGCAGCATATTCCGCGAGAGGAAAATTTTGCAGGTCAACTCTGGTGATGCCTTCTTCCAGGTGTAGCAGAATGCCCAGACAGGCTTGCGTAATAAGGTTATGAGCATGTGTGATAGAGACATGACAACGACGAGGGATGATGTCGCTTTCTTGGGCAAGGCGGGAAGACGTCAAATATTCTTTCACTGAGAAGTGCGAGAATTGTATGACTCGGGAATTTCCATCGTTGACAACGGCGACTAAAGTGGAGCACGTAGCCAGCACCACCTCTACTGGATCTTCCGCGCGCCAGTCCTCGTTAAAGGCTGGGATGGGCCCTGCTTTGAAATCGAATGCGATAAATTCCGCGAGCTCTTCAACACGGAGTGGGCGCGGGGCCACGGCGACGCACTGAAAGAGATGCAGGGCACATTCCCAGTGCTGCTCATCGATGTCTTCTAACGTGCGTTTGTACGTGGCATCCAGAGTAGCCGGTAACTCGTCCAAGGCAAGCCGGATACGTCCAGGGAGGCAACGACGGAGGAAATCAAGTTGGCAAGATACCCAACGGAACCTACACGCAGATACTGTATAAGCAACCATAGATAAGCATCGTGGTATCAGTGCCTTACATCCCATCGGCTTTTTCCGAAAGCACGTCGATGACGAGATCCTTGTTCTCGGCTGTCCATCTTCGCATCTTCGAGTCAGAATGAACAATGGACTTGACGTAGTCGAGGATGTCCTGCCTTTGTCCTTCTTCGTCGTGAAGGGAAATGGAATGGAACTCCAAAGGTTCAAGGATATCTTTAATATCGACTTCTGGGCGACTGGTTAAGCATATGCGAAGATTCTGGGGCCGTATATTAACAAGGTCTTCCAAGAACGTAAGGACCTCTTCACGATTTGACGGTGTACCAGAGGCACTTGGACACTCATCCAGAGCATCCACAATGAGAAAAACTGGGGCCTCCTCGGGGGAATTGAGCATGTCTTTAAGACACTCTGTAAGGGCCATCTCATCTGGGCTTTGCGAGCCATTACGGTGCGTCGAATAAAGACCAGAAAGTGTCTTGCAGTAAAAGTCGGACTGATCACAAAGCTGGAAAAGTAAAGAGGAGAGCAAGCCACGGAGGTCCCTCTTTTCTTCGTCTCGGAAGTCGCAATAGTAGAAAGCCAGTGATGCTAATCCAGACTTGCGCATGGAATCGAGGTCATCGATGATGGAGGAACTAGGCAGGATTTAAGTGCCAGAAATAGAAATTTCGGAAAATCATCGTACCAAAGTACAGTCTTCCCTGATCCCGCTGCAGACTTGGTGTCACCTATCTCAGTAGAACTTTAGGAGTAGGAAGCACATACGTTTCCCGTGAATCCATAAGAGAGAACTAGGCGATGATTTCCATTTCGCAAATCTTTCATCTCCGATCAACCATCTCGCCGTTCCTTTGTGGTGTGCTTTTCGTCCGATGTTGTGATTTTTCCACGCATCGGGAGGGGAGATCCATGTTAGGACGTCCCGTCGCAACTGGTCACCTAGAAGGCAATCCAAAAGTCAGTAATCCAAAGGCGGCCGAATTGAATATGGTAAGAACTGACGTTTTGACTTGTTCACTTCGCTCGCAACTTGCTGTATCATCTCTAGCGCGGAGTCAGTTTCGTTCCAGCATGGCCTCACCGAAAGAAAACGTACCTAGATTCTTCTGGATGCCTTGGGTCATTGCCTCGCTTTCTAGAGAGGTATTTGGCAAAGAGCACGTGACTAAGCAGAATTTGCTCACCGCTCATGACTTTTCTCCAATTCTCGACCAGCCCGTAGACAACCTCGAGAGTTTGTGCCGTAGCCGCGCGAGCCTCCTCAAGAGTTAGCCTATCCAGTCTGCGGAGTACTGCCTCGACGTCACTATCTCCGAAAAGCTTCTTTCCTAATTTCTCTGCTCCCAGGTGTTGAGTCAAACGGCAACGGAGCGGGGCTGTAAGGATAGACTCACTCAACCGCCCCTGTTTAATCTGTTTTGTTGCCACCGCCAGCGTAGAGATCAACTCTACCAATATCTTGACAATCATTTCAGTCAAAGCTTTGGTGGGTGGGAGCTTGGTATAGATATCAAGGCGCTTGAGAAAATTACACATGGTCTCCAAGAGCTCGACGAGCGCGTCATAGCTCGCGCTGACGTTTTCACTCGCCTACACACGCCGGGGTTACAACGATTTGCTAATCGTAACTGAATAGATACATACGCCAAGGAGGGCTCCGATACAGGTATGGATCATTTCCACGCCGGGAATAGGCTGTGGAAGAAATGTCAGACGCAGCGATCTCAGGATCAACAAAACTCTTTGGACATACGAGGTTGATAGCAGACAGCGTATGGAGAGCTCGGACGGTATGCTTTAGCACTGTTATGGCCTCGTGATTGCCTCCTCGGAATTTGCAGAAGGCCTCTGCTTGATCCTGAATAGCCTGAGTGATAGACTCAACAGAGTTGCAGCGCTCGAGTTGGGCTGCGAGTGGGTGTCGGACGAGGTTTATCCCCGTCACTTTTTCATATTCCTCCAAAGAAGATTGAAAAAGTGATTCGAAGACCGACGACTCGGAGAGGGTAGCCATATTACGAGCGGAAGCAAACACCTGGCAAGATGAAGTTGGTACGGGGAGGGTGTAGTGTGTCCATGTAGGCTTTTGTAGGAGCGGGTTTAATAGCGTGCCTGTGGACCCATATTGATGTCAACGATGTTCGTCCGAACAAAACCAGTGACGTCGCCTGGGGGACGTCGCCCATAAGTACTTCCAATTGCGGAACGAAGATGGAGGAGATCGAGACCAGGCTGTACGTGCTGGTACTTGGGTAGCGCTCGATTGTGACAGCGTGAGAAGCAGAGGGATTGTCTTGGCCTCGGCGAAGGTCAGAACAGTAAACGCTTGCCATTATGATACTGTATTACTGTATCGATGGTATGCGCCTCGTCTCTCACCCTGATAGCTCCAAGTTGGCAGAGACAATAGAACGCGAGTTTCAGTTCAGAGACACTCGCAAAATTCATAGATTGCCACGTGTGACGTGTGCTTGTTCCATGGTGGAGCATTTTGTGCTGGGGACTATGTCGAAATACAATATTCTGTTCTCCTGTTTAGCCGGGATTACAGACGCGAGTGAAACCACACATCCGACCTGTCTTCCCTTGTACATTCACATACGTTTGATCCACGTCTTGACGGGTAACTTCCCATTGGTGTGACATTGTTACTTCCAAAACAAGATGTAATTAGTGGGGTCCACAACCACCGAGGACACTGTACAGTAGTTGTACAGCATCTTAAAGGCACAAAGTTGCGGTCTGTTTAGCCTTCGGGGGCCTCCAAGTCGGAGTGGCTCACTAACGGAGATCGATCGAACCGAGACTCCACTGGCACCGTCACCTGCACGTAGAGAGCATACATAGGCAGGTTTGGGGCGGATAAGAACGACCTGCCCATTATTGTAAACGAGATGGGAGTCCCCGTATTGTACAGGAGTTGGGCTCCGAGGACACAATAAGATCGGACACTCGTTCACATAGCGACAACTCGTAGGACAAAGATCGCGACTTCGCTAGGCACATATGCGTACCATCAGTGGCGATGTCCGGGCTCAGTCCGTGGTCATGACAAGATTCGGGATTGTGCAAGTGGTTGAAGAAGAGGACAAAGAAGTGCCGCAGCGGGCGCTCCGGCGCGAATGGCACCTCTCAAGTTGGCCATCATAGGCGGTGGCCCTTCATCTTTCTACGTTGCCTCTCGCCTTTTATCACTTTTTCCAAAAGACGAGCTGCTCGCCTCCCAATTGAAAATCCACATCTACGACAGATTATGGGCGCCGCACGGGCTCGTTCGATATGGCGTTGCGCCAGACCATCCAGAAGTCAAGGTACGTTTCCTCCCACCACCCACCCCGTCTTTCTTTTTAAACAGCTGTGTTATTTCACACTAGAACTGCACGCACAAGTTTGACCAGGCTGCGGCGGACTCCCGCTTGCGCTTCTTTGGCAACGTCCAGGTCGGGCTCCAGACGCCTCCGCCTATCTCACACGCACTTCCAGTATCCCTCTCCACTCTGAAGCCCCACTACACACACCTCCTCTTCTCGACCGGATGTACTATCCCAACTCTACACCCTGCCCTTCCGCCATCCGACCGCGTCATTCCCGCGCTGTCGTTTGTCCACTGGTACACCCAACATCCCTCACGCCCGACGCCACCACCGCTCCACAAGACGGAGCACGTCTCTATCATCGGCCAAGGCAACGTCGCGCTTGATGTCGCACGGATGTTGCTCACGCCCCCACGCATCCTCGAAAAGTACGACGTTCCCGCCCCAGTTCTCGACGTCCTACACCGATCCACCGTTCGCCACGTGTCCATCATCGGAAGGCGTGGTCCGCTCCAAGCGGCCTTCACGACGAAGGAATTGCGCGAGTTGACGACGCTTGAGGGTACATCCATGGTCCCTCTCCCCCCAGAGTTGCTCGCGTCTCCACCAGCAAGCACGAAGCTCTCGCGACAGCAATCCCGAATCCTCCAACTCCTCCAACAAAGTTCCTCCGCCGCTTCCGGGGCGACCCCACCCCCAACAGGCACCAAGACATGGTCTCTCGACTTTTTCCGCTCTCCAACGGGCTTCGCACCGGATAGCCAGCACCTCACGCTAGCACACACCGCGCTCGATGAGCGCGCCCGCGCCGTACCGACAGGCACAACGTCTCTCCTTCGCACGGACCTCGTCGTGACTGCGTTGGGGCACCACGCGGACCCCCTGCAAGCTTACTACGATCCCTCGCAGGGCCACCTCAGCACGACGGGCGGTCGCGTGGCGGATGCCACCGGCCGTGCGCAGGGCCGCGTCTACGCGTCCGGATGGGCTGCGACGGGTGCGCGTGGCGTTCTCGCGGCGACGATGATCGACGCGTACGCTGTTGCGGATACCATCCTGGGGGATCACCACAGTTCTAGCAACGCGTCTGGCGCCGGCAATGAGGTGGTGCCGATCCCTCACTCGGATGACGTGCTCATCTCTGATAATGTCGATTTGGAGAGCGTGCCGAGGGAGATCGAGCAGGGTGTGAAGGAGAAGCGCGTCGTGCAGTACGATCAGTGGAAGAAGATCGATGCTGAGGAGGTGCGACGCGGTGAAGAAAGAGGCAAGGAGCGCGAAAGAATGGGATGGGAGGAAGCGCACGAGTTTTTGACGAGCACGAGAGCATGGTAGAATCGCTGTACGAGGTGCCATTCATATTCTGAGCATGGGACACTTCTTCACACAATTACTGAAGCCTTCTAGCATCAATAATCCACGTCTCTATACACAATCACAACTCAAGGAACTAGATTAATCTAATGAGAATTGGAAACTTCCAGTTTGATTTCTCTGAGACGACGACACGAGAACGTTCTCGAATACGAACGAGCCCGACCCGATCCCGCAGTAATCGCTGATTATCTGTCATCCCGTTCGGATGTAATCACTATTGACGCCTGTCGTCAGTAGCGATACCCAAATATGGGCAATTCTCTAGGCCACAGCAATAGTCAGTCATCGGATGAGAGGCATCACCTCTTGATGGCTCTATATTGCATCACGCGCATCGTCCCACAGCTCGCGGGATAAATATCGCCCACCCATTTCAATCTACCCACAAGTGTGCCCAACACCCTCTTCATCCACCTACCAACCAATATTATGTCTAACTTCAGAAGTTTCGCAATCACAGGCGCTGGGAACGTCGGCGGCTTCATCGTTGAGGGGCTACTCAAGCAGAAAGCCGCAGGGGCCATTGACGAGATCACCATCGTCTCGCGTCCCGTACGTCACGTCGCTCGTACATCCTGTCTTCACCCAGGGAGATAACTAACCATGCAAAACCACACACAACGCAGGGCTCCCGCGATAAAGACCAAAATAAGTCGTTCGCTGCGCGTGGCGTACGCATAGCGTCCGCAGAGTACGCCGACGTGCCCGCGCTCACTGTGGCCCTCGCCGGCGTGCATGTTGTCATATCCACGATCAGTTTGATGGCCATCGACGTGCAGGTGCCCATCGCACAGGCCGCCAAAGCTGCCGGCGCCAGCCTCTTCCTGCCAAGCGAGTTTGGTGGACCCACGGATAACTTGCAGGGCTTGCTCGGTGGCAAGGGCACACTGCACGCAAAGTTGCGTGAGGTCGGCCCCCCGTTGTTGCCCGTCTACACGGGACCGTTCGCCGATTACTCGTGGGACCAGTACGCGTCCTTATCTCTCTTCAGGATATGAGGGGCTGATCATTTTTGTGGATAGGATCGTAAATCTGGACGTGAAATGTGGCAAGGTCGCCGTTGGTGGTGATGGCAACGCTCCGATCTCGTGGACCGCTCGTAAAGACATCGCGCGATTCCTCGCGCACGTCCTCGTTCACAGCCCTGCATCGCGGTTGCAAAACCAGGTCCTCCGTCTCGAGGGTGATCGTGCAGTATGTTCCTTCCTTTGTTTCCCGAGGATTTCATCAAGGAATTGATCAAATGACTCGACCCACAGTCGTTCAACGAGATATTCCAGGGCTACGAGGAACGCACGGGCACCAAGCTCGACGTCACGTACCGGACAGTTGACTCGTTGCGCGCAAAACTTTCGGAGAATGCGTACGACTTCGATGCATACTTGCACATCATCTGGGCCACGGATGGGCTGGTAGGCGAACCTGATAATGGGCTCTTCCCGGAGTGGAACCCCACAAAGGTGGTCGACATCCTTGCGCCCAGAACGTAAGCCACGGCGAGGTGGCAGAAACATTGTCGTTAATTAGATGCTGTGTGATGTAGGTTGTTGTAGGTTGAAGCCGACGTAGGAAACTAGAGATGCCGCAGAGATATCATCGTTTCCATTGACTCCGATCTCCACATTGTAAATATCAAAATCTAGCCTTCTTGTGAGGGGATAAATCCAATCTGAACATGCAGGTAGTAAGATAGCTTACCAGTTGCCCTCACACAAGTAACAGATCCGCAGTTAGGCTCTCCTTGTCAACTTCGACGTGCCATATCCGTTTCATCATGATCTGAAGGAGTGCTTCTGCACCAGGCGTGCCATCAATCACGGGTATACCCTCCTGGTCATCCTTAGACAGGCGTGATGGTTCGCCTTCAACCTCAACGAGCGCAGGTACTGCCACAGACTCGAATAAACCAAAGCTACCGGGCTCCGAGGCCCCAGTTGCCATGCGTCTCTTCAGTTCCGCCTGCACACGCGCGCGGTTCACGCCTGGCGCGTATGCACTCTGGTCACCACGTCTGTCGACTACGCACATGCCACTTGTGAGTTCGCCAGTTCTGTGTATCAGGATACGTTGGCCCGTTGAGTACAACGAACGGACGTGTAACGCAGGGCGCACCGCTCTATCAGAAACTTGCGACGTCGGAAACCCCATCCAGGTGCGGGCCCTTCTAGCCCGGGTGGATGTGCAATCGCAGCCCAAACAGCGGCAATATCATGAAGCTCCATTGCATCCTGACCAAATGCGCGCATAACATTGCGTGTGCGCCGTAGGAATGCACTGGTGAAGTGGGAAAGAGGTGACTTGTCTGTAGACACGGATGGTCTGTCCGCCGCAAACGAAGGATCGATATGCGTAGCATAGCCGGAGAAGGGGAGCAAGTGAGTGCTAGTGAGATCGAGTGGGACGAGAAGCACGCGTGCGAGTGGTAAACGCGTGGCAGAGGATATCAGTACCTCATCGACTGCGTATGGATCGGCCAAGAAATTAACTGAGCATACAGAATGTCAGCGAGACCGCCAAACCATGTGAAAACAAAGATAAGGACATTCAGCAGAAGGTGTCGCGTTTCCAGGCACGTCGAATGCGCCACCCATGATCACGACACGACCAATACGCTCGCGTACGCACACTCCGTCTGTGCGCAGCATCTGCGCGAGATTAGTAAGTGGACCTAAGGCGATATACGTTACTGAGCGCGCTGGGTACTCTCGCAAGAGGTCGAGCGTAGCTTCATGTGCAGGGCGTTCACTGATCTCGAGAAGGGGATGCCCCCCAGTTGAAAGGAAATCTGGTGGAAGGTTCAGTTCCTGGTGTGACTCCGTGATTCCACTCAGGCCATCCCTGAATCTATTTCAATATGTGGAATACCTGGATAAACAAATATATGCGCACCGGCCGTGAAAATAGGCTGCATTATGTTTCCCGCCACTTAGAGGACCTGCAGCACCTTTGAGTAATAGCGGCTTCCGTCCAGAAATGTAATTTGGAAAGAGGTCGCGTGACTCTGGGTGAAGATCGATATGTCGACCAACTGCTTGGTAGATTTTGAAGATATTGAGGCTGAAAAGGAGTAAGTGTACCCAATACACGGAAGTGATCGATCGACGAACTAGCAAGCTTCTATGTCCGTGTTACCTACACAGAGATGTAAGATAAAGAGTTGATAAGAATGTTGGGGCTAGGTGGGGCACGCACCGAAGGTCACTGCGAAAGCGATAATCTCTATCTCAGGGGAAGCAAGTGCTAGAATGCTATCATCCCAATCAATGTGTGCAAGTCTTCGGATGGAAAGAAACGAATGTTTACATCGCGAGTGTGTCATCGACACCTGGATCGGTGTCAACTTGCGAGAAGAGCGATGGTCATTATGGAAAAGAAACCAATCACGGCCAGAGAGGTGCATACTGATGACAGGTGTCCTGCTCTGTCTCTCAGACATCTCTGCAGCCGTTCGACGTGCGCCCTGCGATGGTCGTTAGGACGAAGTCTCCGCTCGCCGTACAAACAGCACCCGCGGACTACATTTATAACAGTATGGAGCTGTTCGGGCCGTCTTCCTATCTCCAGGAATCAGCCGAGGGTATCCAAGCACGGAGAGTTCACGGGAACACCAATTATATTTCAGATGTTGGGCATAATATATATAGGCGAGGACCGTGCTCGACTTGGACTGAGGAGCAACCCAAGGCAGGACGACGAGGAAGATGCCGAATAACTATACAGTTGCTGTAACTGTGGCTGTCACCTTGTCACGTACACTCTAAATGGTTGATACGCAGAGCGTATAAGCGGGCAAGAAAAGGTGAACGTACGCGGTGTCGAGAACAACACTAGACAACGATGGCAGAATCTCTTCGTTTCCTTGGATCTCTGACTGGTCACTCAGGCTGGGTCACCGCTATCGCGACTTCGTCAGAAACTCCCGACGTCATCCTCACCGCTTCGCGAGGTAACGTTGGTCCCTGCATCCAATATCTTTGCACTTAAATACATTCTTATTTGCATAGACAAGACAATCATCGTGTGGCAACTCACCCGTGACGAGGATTCGTATGGCTACCCAAAACGCATCCTTCGTGGCCACAATCATTTTGTCTCGGATGTCGTCATTTCCTCTGACGGCCAGTTCGCCCTCTCGTCCTCCTGGGATCATACACTCCGCCTTTGGGACCTCAACACTGGCCTCACTACACGTAGATTTGTTGGCCACACGTCCGATGTCCTCTCTGTCAGCTTCAGCGCCGACAACCGGCAGATCGTGTCTGGTTCACGCGACAGGACTATCAAGCTCTGGAACACTCTTGGAGAGTGTAAGTACGACATTAAAGAAGATGGCCACACCGAGTGGTACGCAGGCCCTCCTTGAAAATAAGTTTCAGAGTCGTTAATGGTGCTTATAGGGTGTCTTGCGTACGCTTCAGCCCTAATGTGATGAACCCAGTAATTGTCTCATGCGGTTGGGATAAAGTTGTAAAGGTGCGTTCGTTATTTTAGATTGATTCCTACACCCTCGTTTTTGGGCGTGATGTTACAGTATATATTTGCTACTTCGGAGGGTTGCAACCCAATGAGACTATTATATATCACCAAGATCTCTGACCTTTTCTGCGATGTATCCTCTCTTACCTGTGATATACTCACCACGTCCTGCAGGTCTGGGAGCTGTCAAAATTCAAGCTGAAGACCAATCACTACGGACACACGGGCTACATCAATACCATCTCTGTCTCCCCCGATGGGTCGCTCGCGGCCTCTGGCGGCAAAGACGGCATTACCATGCTCTGGGATCTTAATGAGGGCAAGCACCTCTACTCTCTTGAAGCAGGCGACATTGTCAATGCTCTCGTTTTCTCACCCAACCGATACTGGTTGTGTGCCGCCACCGCATCCTGCGTCAAGATCTTTGACCTTGAGTCCAAGTATGTCACGCCTCTCCCGTTTGGACCGTCACTGACTTGGATAGGTCGATCGTGGATGAGCTCAAGCCTGACTTTGTCGACGTCGGTGTTAACTCGCGCGAGCCCGAGTGCGTATCCATTGCCTGGTCCGCAGATGGCCAGACCCTTTTTGGTGGTTTCACGGACAACTTGGTGCGCGTCTGGACCGTGTCATCGTAGGGAGTGTAGTAGGTGTAGTACGATGGTGTAGTCGACCGATCCTGTTATCTTTTCTGTTTGTATTTCTTTATGTGCAAACGCAAAATGAGCCCTTATGGTTCTCAGGATTACTGTATGTTGGGGTGTTTGAGTCAGTTTGAGTGTTAGAGTGTACGTTCAGATTTTGACTCTTGCAAACTGAGCGCTTCACTATCGAGACGATTCAACATGTTGTCGACGCCTGCCGTAATCTTGTCATGGCGCACAGCCGACACAGCGGCAAAGCGAGGATACCGAATGAGAGCCTCGCCCAGCATAACAGTGCCGCGCAACCGCGTGAGCAAAGCAATCCATCAACAAAGACGAGGACAGATAGAACGATCATTTCATTTCAGAGAGTGCGGCAGCTGAGCATATCCCACATCCACTTCGCGCATATTCCGCTGCCGCTCCGTGTAGTCCCACCGATCGAGTCCACCAAAGTCGATGCGCAGCGCACGCGTGGCAAGGCTCGCTTGCAATTCAGCCATGTGCGTCGCGCGCGCACGCCAGCTATCTCCCCTACGAGAATTTTATGTGTCAGATAAAAGGAGAAAGAGGGTTGATAGGCTAACGTCGCGACGTCGCCCGCTTCGCTGACGAGCCTCGCGCAGCCGTCGATCCGGGAGCGTGCGTCGAAGATCCAGAGGGTGCGGCCGTGAGTGTCGTACGTCTCTTGTAGACCGCGCTGGCATGTCAGCCTGTGTTGGTGTTGTTTCTGCTGCTGTTTAGGCTTGTGCTGCGGGTGTGCGGAGCCGAGTGGGGAGGGCGGCGTGGGTGCGGCACGCACAGAGACGTCGAAGAGGAGGCGCAGCGCGCGCAGGTTCGATATGCCGTCGAACCGCGTAGAGTCAGAGACGAGCGAGAAGAGCGCGAGCTCATTCTCTGCTTCTGCACTCTCTCCTTCCTCCTCCTCCTCTTCCTCCTCGTCCCCGGATTCCTCGCCAGCAGGTTCCTGCGGATGTGACACGGGCGCAGGCGCCATCTCCACGTCTCCATCGTCGTCGGGCGCGGATGTGGACGCGGAGGCAGAACCAGAACCCTCCTGGTCCGCGAGAAACTCGCGCTCTGCGTCGCGCAACGTGCCGCAGAACGAAGCCCATGCTTCATCCGAGCCCGCGCTGTAATCTGTACGTAGGACGATACCTGGTGGCGCTGCATCGCTGCCGTCATCGTCGTCATCCTCGACGGCAGCCGCGGAGATACCACCGCGCTCTTCGCCGTTGTTGCCCGCGTCTACACCTCCGACTGCCTGCACGATGCAATGGGATGGGATGGGATGACACGCGCCCGCCCGTGCGATGTACGAGATTGTCAGGCGTGCGTGTGCGTGATGGGCCGGGGTGTTTCTGTGCGCTTACCGTCGGAGGAGGGGTAGGGCCAGGTTGGGTGAGCGCACCCCACGCGTGCGCATCAAGTGCCCAGAACTCGTCTGCGATGAGGAGCAGCAGCGCACGGCGGCCGAGGGAAGGCAACTGCGTTTTGAGTGTTACGTATCGGTCCTGTGGGACGAAAGTGTCTCAGGTGGTGCATAATCTACAGTACGCCCTCCTCGGGCTTGCGGCGTCATGCGGGAGGTTGACGAGGGGGGCGTACGTGAGAGTACCGGCGGAATATCGATGGTTCTGGTGTGGGTTCCATTTCTTTTGCGCCGGCGCCGTTAATGTTTAAGTATGCGGCGTCGTCTTGGTTTTTTTGTTGATGAATTAGATGAGGTACAAGTGAGATGCCAGCGATTAATCAGTTGGCCTCGGCCGCCCAAGGACGCTCAAAGTTGAATTCTCATCATTTCGGAAATCGATGCAGAGTCAAACGGCCTCAGCTGCACAACCCACAGACAAAAACAGAACAGAACAGACCAGTTGATTCTTAGTCGCTTAGCCGACGAGTCCTGGATCTTGCCCGCTAGACACACAATATACATTACTACGTTCACCTTTCCGAAGTTTGCAACGGCTAAGCGCCTTATAGAAGTACAGACCCGGCATGCTTATTCTCCAACGGAGTTTGACAACATCCTCCGACAAGGCACAACTCGAAAGCTGTTCTCGCCTCGAACACCGAGGCGCGTGGCGTGGGAGGTGAAAAAAAAACCGGTGTGCTTATGCTATGCGAACTGTTTTACTCAATGGAACATCCTGTGAATTGTCATTCATTTAGAATCCATTCTCTCTGTCACAGTCGACTTCGCCCACAACTATAACGTTTCGTCGTCGTCTTGGCAGTTGGGAGCCGAAGGAAATGGCGTCGAAAATCGAGCATTCGAATCGAATTGGCCGTATGTGAGGCAAAGAGGTTCCTTGCGTCTGGCTCTGACCCGTTAGACTCCCGTTAGGTGGACTGGTGCCGTGCGTGTTTTCTACTGCTGTTATGTTGCATACGTTTCTTCCTGCGCAGTTCAGATTCGTCTTGAGGTAGAGTTAGGACAACACTGATAGTCAACGATACCCTCATCCAGTGAGAGGAACACCCCTCGGCTCTAGTGCGCTTTGGATGCTTTGTTTAGGGAGGCTGCTTCTACATGCTACATAGGCTGGTTCTCTTCTCGACAACGTGTCAGACGCCCGTCTCCCTCCTTAGGCCCCGAATAGTGATACTTCTGCCCTCCAAACCCACTTCGACAAAGTTCAATATGCTCCTCTTCATACCGGGCACGCCGAAATGGTGCGCACATGTGCTCCCAAATGACCCGCAAATGACTCCGGGACTTTGCGAGGCCTGGTCATTTCTTCGGGGTCGGGCCGCGCGTGCTCGTCCATCTTCTTTCCTCGATCGAGGGTTGCGCGAGTTCTGCGTCGGGTGGGCGAGAGACAAATCTCACGCTTTTGCCGGGTTACGAACCATATGACATATCGTGTCATGCGAAAAATAGAAATTTCCGCTCCTGCCCCGACTTCTTGATCCACTCGCCCTCTCTTTCGGTCTTCCAGGCCGTCAATGTCGCAAGAAGAAAGAGGGGTGCGTGAGACTCCCGTAACTGCCGTAAGATGCCACCTTGCCTTCCATGGAATCGACAGAGATACTAGGTGGAGCCTAGTCCCGCGTAGGTGCTCATATGATGATGATGGATAAGGATGGTGACTAGGTTGGTAAGTCATGAAGAAGGACTGTCTTGAAACGTGACAGATGCGAATTTCTTTGGTCCCCGCCCAAAGTGCCTTCGGCTTCCGCTCTTCCTTTTCTCTCATCTGTCTCGCCCGGTTTCTGGCTATGGGATGGTGTGGTAATTGTCCTTCGCGCGATGGAGCCGAGACGATGACGACGACCGGCAACCAGTGAACGGTAAGGGATGACCGTTTGCCGCCGACCATCAACTGCAGGTGTCGGGTGCGATGCGGTGATAATAGGGGTCTAACCCGACTTCGGAGGGAAGTAACCCACTACAACTGCGAATGTCCGGGGTGCGAAAGGCAGCGGCCACGATGCGTCGCGATAATCCGGCGTTCGCGACGAAGCAAATGCTTCACGAGCTGCTTGATATCGCGATCTCGCTACTTACTACTGTACTAACAGTGCCGTAGAGGGTGAGGGAAGTACCTGTTGCAGTTTGATTGATGGACAAGCAGAGCTTGAGGGTACAGCATATACTACGCCACGTAGAACCGCGACTTTTTGGCGTCCGGATACAGGCGCCCTCGGCTCTTTTTTATTTGCTTTTATTTTCTAGTCCTACAGTAGCACGTGGCGGTAGGCAGTACAAGTACAGCAAAGTAATTTATTGTACTGTCCTATAGCTGTACGTCACTTGTGAAACTTCATCCATCGAGGTTGGACAAAACCGGGCTGGATAATGCCCGGCGTTTTATGGCTCTCGTTGGCGCGTGCGGCACTGTCCTGTCCTGGACTGTGGACATCTGTCAATGAACGCCCAAGGTCCCAGAGTTGACAGATGAGTATGCCATGTCCATTTCTCAGTCGAGACGACAATACCAATACCGAGCTCAAGGGATGGGAAGAAACCCCGATAAACGGGGAGGGCCCGCGGCTGGCGCCGGTGCCTATTGTGAGGGTGAAGCCCACCGACTACCCCATGTAACACTCTGATAACTGCAGTGCAGCACCAGATCACAAATCGGCATGTCGTAAACGTGTCGCGTTTCTGCCGCACTCTTACTGCATCAATTCAATACCTCGAGCACCAAAAACAAAAATAAGAAAAAATAGTCCTAGATTATGCGCGCCGACTCAGGCCGCATTGTACGGTACTGCATCCGGCATCAAGAACGAAGCACGTCCCGCTGTATTGTGATTATTAGCCCGTCAATCTCCGCGATAAACCCACTCACAACATCGCCGTTGGTGAACCCGAGGTGTCCCCCCGCCCACCGAACCCGCAGCATAGTCTGCTCAGTCGCAGAGGGTCCATTGTGCAACAATGAAAAAGAAGGAAATACGTGCCTGCTGATATTTACAATACCCTGGTCCCTCAAGGACTTCCCAAAGCGGGATGATAAGCGGGCATCAGCCGCGGCATGGGCACATGGGGGGTTCATCAGCCAAATCATGCTGGGGATCGCCGATTTCGATTCCGCCAAATTGCTTATTCTATCATGGGATTGCCGCTCAGGGACACCCATTTTCTGAGCAACACTTCTTTCTGCGTGGGCCCTCTAGTTTCCCCCTCGGCCATGAATGCCTCTGGGCACACTGTAGCCTCGTGTCCGACCTCCGCTTTTCACAGAAGCTGTCCATTGCGTGATGCCCACACTGGAAACTTTGAAATTCGATACGTACTTTACTCGTGGGGGGCTTGCGCTGGATCGCGCGTCCACTATTGTCACGTCACGCCCGCTGAAAAATAATGGCAGCTACCCGCCGAAAGGGCGCCCATGACGCCACCCCTGTCTGCAAGTGTCATTTATAGACAGCGATCGATGGAGATTGCGGATTACCATCACGCTTTTGGAATATTATCCTCTGCCCTGTGCCTGTCCGTGCACCCATGCTCAGACCAGGTCGTTTTCCCCTCTTGGAAGGAGGGGGTCATCAAGGGTCCATTTTCTGATCTGAGGGACCATTAGGCCTGCGAGGAGCGACTGTATGACACCGTGAGACCATACGTTTACCCCGAAAACTTCGAAAGGTCTCACACCGATCCCCAATAACCAGCTGGCGAATGCAAGGCTGAATCTACATGCCAGCAAATTCCAGGGCTCAAATGTTCACGGGGCTTCAGTCTGTTCGTCAATGGCGTCACCTATCTCACCTACCGTACCTAGCCCTGCCCATGGCCAGCTGGGCTTGCGCGAGGGTCCACATTGTCGTAGCACGACCTTCTTATCATTGACGAAAACGGGCGACCGCCTGGACCTCGGCCCACCAAAGGCCGCCCCTTGACTCGGCTCTAGTAGCGCTCCGCATTTCATCATTCGCACGCCGGACGACATAAATGGCATCGGTTCCTGTCGCATCAAAAAACAAAATAAGTATCAACACGGAACAGGGAGGGAACCAGGAAGACCATTCCGAAGGGAGCGACGCCGGGGTGGACGCGAGATGAGACCGAGACCAACAGCAACACGGTGAGGTTGGTCCCCGCAGCGCGCCGGAAGGACGAGTCACACGCCAAGCACTCAACGGCTATGTGGCTGTACCAAAAGGTTTTTGCGCCCAGAGGCGCCGCGGACTCTGTGTTGGTGGATACGAATGATGCAAGGGCAACCCCTGGTCGCTACAGTAGGTGTTGATTTCGGACCGTGGAAGCCCGTCCGGCTTTACGTGACGCGAGGAAGCGCGTGCCAAAATGTCAAACGGTCATTGTAATCGACCAAATCGGTTCTTTTTTTTTCGTTCTGAATTTCTGTGTGATTAAGCGTCGGTTCAGCGGACATTAGTGTTACATTAAGCAATGGGGTGGAATGTGTGGGATATGTGGTGATCGCGTACAGAGGGAAAAGAAAAGAAGTGGGAGAGGCAAGAGATGAAACAATCGCAATACCGAATGAGGGAGGAAAAGATGGGAAGGGGAGCAATGTGAAGAAGCGCTGGAATTTGTATGAATATGGACCAAGAGGGGTGAGGATCACTTTTCACTTCTTTCTCCTGCACCAATCTCTGGTTCCTTTTTTTTCTCTCTCGCTCTCGCTTCCCTTCTCACTGTCACTCGTTTTATATAACATACTTTCCCCTCAATATGCATCGCAGGGCCACTTCAGCTGCCACTTCCCAACGCTACGTCCCCATACCCCGCCCCATGGGCCACTATCCTCCCATCGCTCATGGCCCAGTTCCTTCTAACAAGTCCCTCTTTCTCTCCCTCACCGACATTTTCCGCCCGCGTAAAGCTCGCCTTCGAGCCACCTTTTTTTGTCTTTTCTCCCTCATCATCGTCACGACGTACGTCTGCCTCGTCTCCCCGCCCACCCTCTCTCCCGGCCATCCTTATCGCTCCAAGCTCGCCCGCCTCGACGAGTCCTGGCGAAAGTTTGCGCCGAACTTGCCAATCCTCCCAGGATCTCGTCTCTCCTCTTCGGCTCTGCCCGATATCTCGCTCTCTCCCGAGCAGGAACTCAGTGCCCTCACCGCATTCATGGCCGCGCTTCCGCAGAACGTCATCCCCACGAACATTGACCCCGCCCAATCGCTTGATCCCCAGCTCGTGTTGGATTTCGACACGCGGACGCCAGAGGCAGAGAAGGAGATCGATGACCTCGTCATAGACGTGTGGATAAACAACCCCGTGGTTCTATTTTCCAAGGTACGAGAACATCCAAACATCGTCTCGCGTGCTTTGCATTGACCTTTTGTCCCATCACGGCCAGTTCCATTCATCCGTTTCACGTGAGCTCAAGTCCATCTTGACCGCAATGGATCTCAATCCACCTCCGACTATCTTTGATGTTGACGAAAGAGGTATGGGTTCGGTGCCTATCGAGTTCTCTTTAAACAGCTGACCAAAATTGCATTATTGCTTTAGCTGATGCGACGGTTATCACGCCACTCCTCTTCCGCCTCACAAACTCAACTGAGCTCCCAATTCTTCTCATCGGAGGTTTACCCGCCGGATCTATGGACACAATCCGAGAACTCGATTCCAGTGGGAAACTCAAGACCCTCATCATGAATGCCGGTGGCATTCCTGCTAGCGCAAGGAAGCCTAGAAGGGGGAGGCGGTGATGTGACCCGCCGCGCTTCGCTGATTGTACCATAGATAGATTACGGACGCCTTCAGACCACACATCCACACGCCGCAAACCTTTCCTACGTTAGATTTACATCTCTACGCAGTGCCACGCCCACGACAAATACCCCCCTTACATTCCTACTCCCACCGGGCAAAATCCACCGTACTGTTTTGGTTCCCCCTGAGGTCATTGTCAGTACTTCGGGTTTCGTATTTGGTGGTAGTATACAGGACTTTCACCCACCCATCACATAACTTATTTTAGTCTTTCTAATGTCGTTGGTACAAAGAAGCAGCTCCGTGAAGCAAATAATTCGGTTGGGAATAAGCATTTAGACAACGTTCTTCGCAGTGGCGACGCTCGGCCTTCTCTAATCTAACTGAGGGGTTTCTGTTGCGGCACAGCGCCTCAAGTTGGTTGGTTTTCTTCCAACGGAAGGCTGGTACCCTTCCCAAGCAACGGGGGTCATCTGTCCATTCTCACGCCAAAACTGTACAGGCTGTATCAAGGTAGCGTGTGAGTTTGGCGAGGGATCATATCGATCATATCTTCATCTATTGGCCCATGACGTGACTATATATATCTATCCCAGCTTCGCGCAATCCTCCGCAGAAAGAACACAGAACATTGCTCGCCGCCATCAAGATGTATAGTAGATTGCTATCATCTCGAACTCCGGCGTCAGTGAGTACCCCAAAAATTCCCATTCGTCATTTGTTCCACATTTGACGCGTCCATTCATACCTCTCGCTTAATTCGATTTTGATCCTATTCTATTCACGTAATGCAGTAATACTATCCTTGACTACCGGGTTACCGAACAACCCCTCTCTTCTGGACAGTTCAACAAGTTTAGCGTTGGTGAGCGAAGCTGACGGCCAAAGTGTACGCCAACACCGTCGCGGCAAATGTCGGCAGCCATGACGGTGTGATTTTTCCCCATCTCACCACAGTTGGATTTTCATCAAAATGAGATATTCAGACTGTTTGGAAGGTGTGTGCCGTTCGGGAATCAGCATAGTATCGTACTCACTTTTTTTCATTTCCACGTGTTTCTTTTGTTAGGTGGAGCCATGACGCCACGTTCATCTCCACTTGTAACAGGTCAGTTTCTTCCATGCCTTCGATACAGTATCGCAGCCGTAACAATCGCCGTTGTCAGTCGTCGGTCGATGTCCCCCATGATACGTGATTCCCTCGTGGAGCGCGGTTTAATTTATCGCGCTGTAAAGAGGACCCCTTCTCTTCTTCCCTTTGACGTAAGCACCACCCAGTCGACGATTTTCTTCGCGTCGTAGAGTATTATTACTTTACAGCATGTTATGATGGTTTACAAGTGTACGTCCCTCCGAGTCTGGCGCAGGCCACGGCCTTACGGGGCCGCAGACTGTACTGTATGCCTGCGCTTACTTTGCTTGCTTGCATTGAGATTTCCAGGCTTTTGCAATTGCCTCATCTCCTTGCCGACCGCCGGGTTCGCTTCGCTCTAAGTTCTAAGTTTCGGACTTCTGCCCGCGAACCAGCGAAGCGTAATAGAACGTGCGACCGTTGTTTTTGAGGGTGCTTCGGGCTTAGCACATGAGAATCCGTTTTCGCAGGGAATCGAGCTAGTGCGGTGCAGTGCTACAGTAGAACAATGCCAGTGCAAGTGGCATCTATCGCACCGTACGTATCGTGGCGTGCATCGTCTTGTGTTGAATTGTATCGTACTGTATTGTATGCGTCGCTTCCGAGTCGGACTCGGAGCGCCAGCCACAGTACGTGAGTGGTCTTTCGACGTCCGCCGTCGACATAATTCAGTTTTTGCAGCCGAAAACCTTGAAATACAAAGTAACTTATTCTCTTTCAAAATTTCCGTGAGGTTCCTGTCGAATTATGCTGGCGGTTCTTCTAGTCAACCCCGCGTCCAAGTTGACCATTCGTCGCGCCCACAATATATTACGAGATAGTACTATGCATTTGCACAGTACTGCCCAGCGCGGAGAGTACATACGGTGAGAGGTGATTCTAACACTTTTCGGTCTTCCTGCAGCTGGCTGTCTTGTCGAACTGCCACTGGCACTAGACTCCTTTTGGAAGGTTTGGTTGTGTTTTGTTTTCCCTCAGCTCTCGACCCCGTGCCCTGGCAGTCTGCCCAGCCTACTGTAGTCCTCGTGTCCTCTGGGCTGGGCTACCTGGGCATTGAGTTCGAGATTCAGCACACGTTTCCGCCGTGCTGAACGTCCTCTTCAACTGCTCCAAAAAGATGTGATCCACAAAAGGCCCAGATCTGGTGATGTCACATTTCTTTGAACATTTGCGCTGGCGCAATGTTGAAGGGATGAGAATGGTCGGCGTAACATCCTAGGCTCGTCCCGCGGAAAGGCGAGGTGAAAGGAACGATTCGATATCACGTACAGGATCTTCACGGGATCTTTCTCGACGCGGATCACAGTACATCTTACCACACCACAGTATCACCGGGCTTGTAGGGCAACGAAAGCAAGGGGTAGGTCATTCTTGTTGCCCACTCACAATGTGTCACGCCGCCTTTGTGCCCATCACGACCTTTCTTCCATTCCTTGATCATGCAGGACGACACGACGCGCGCCGCAACAAAATGCAGGACCTCGATATTCCAGCGACGAGAGCCGGGGCCTTTTCTCCAACTTGCACGCCGCGTGGCTTCCTCGAGGTCATGAACACTGCCAAGCTGCTTGCCTTGGGGGAGAGATCGAAGCCAGGGGCTTGGGAGTCTGCGGCGATGATGGGCGATGGGGGGATTCGGCCCCTCTCGAAGATGCTGGGCGCTCTCCTGACATGACACAGCCACTTTTGATGCAAGCGAATGTCGGCACGATCAGGGGCCCACCAGCGTGTGTATGTGTGTCGTGTGGAAAGGGCCTGCCCAGTCGTCTGGCGTCCTGGCACAGTACTGTATGCTGTATGCTTCGTTGCACAGATGTGATGATAGGAGTTACAACTGGACCGGTGACGCATTCATTACGGCCTTCCTTTCGATCATGTTAATATCTCAACCCGGGAGGGGTCCATATGCTGATGCTGCGTTCAATTGGCGCCCGCTTGGCACCTCGACACCCACTTGGTGACACGCCCCTAGGGGTCCATGGACGGACGTTATGCGCATGCACATCATCAAGCTTCAGTCGTCTCGGGTCATCATTGAGCGAGTATGCGATGGGTGTACAGTACTAAACGAGAATATGTATCGTAACGTGTATAACAAGATTAAATTAAAGTTCCCGATGATAAGTTATCTCCTGAAGGTTTTCCCCCCTAAGCCACCAGAACAGAATGAATGCGTGCAACGACAACGAGGACACGGATGCGGAACCGGGAAGCGCGGGGCACACCATTGGTAGAACGACGGACCGTTTTTAACTGCGTTCGGACGCGCTCGTCGCAAAGTGGGTGCGTGTCAGCGGCGGCACGGGGACTTCAGAGGGGGTGCCTCGCCCGCGCGAGCGCGACAGCGCAGCCCACAGGGCGGCGCCACGCTCACGGACGGTGCCCTCGAAAATCCCTGTACCGAGGTCCGCGACGCGCGAGAACAGCGCAGCAGCGCGCACCGCGGCGTCGTCCGAGTCCGCGAGCCTGTCCACGACCGCCGCCGCGTTCTCGTTCGGGTGGTCCGGATCGGACGCGGCTAGTTGACCCAGGACGGCGCCGCTCGGACGCGTCGTGCGCAGCACGGCGTCTTTGCGCTTGCGCATTGTTGGCGGTTGTGGCGTTGGCGGCCTTGTCGTGCTCGTGCTCGTGCTCGTGCTAGGGGTCGGAGTCGGAGTCGTGTCGGTTTGCTCAGCGGGAGAGGTGCTTTGGGTGGTGGGAGAAGGTGAGGGTGGTGTGGGTTCGGGAGTGGGGGCTGGGATGGGGGTGGAAGTGGTGGCAGATGCGGATGTGTCTGGTTCTGCGGGGTGTGTGGGGATCTGGGGGGGAAGGGGAAGGGGAGGAGAGGTTGCGTGTGTGGCTTGGTCAGGGACAAGGACGAGACCCAGCTCGTCACCGTCGTGTGCATCGGCACTAGAACCTGAACCAGCAGCTTCACCCGCACCAGCCTCCAAATCCTCCGAGTCGCCCTCGCCCCCCTGATCCAACGCTTGGACCTCCGAATCTTCCGCAGCCGCAGCCCCCTCTTCCCCCCCCTCGCTCTCCTCGCTCTCCTCCTCCGAATCTTCGTCCTCGTCCTCGTCATCCTTCCCCGTCTGATCGATCGTCTCAAGATCCTCCTGCACAGCCGCGAGGTACAGCTCGAGCCCCGCAAGCGGCGGCGTCGGAGCCAGCTCCTCGTGTCTCCAAGCACGCGCGGTGTTCGCGGCAAGAAAGCCGCATATACGGACGAGCGCTTGAAGCGGGTCCTCCACGACGTCCGGCGTCCTCGGCTCGAGCTCACGGGGGGTGACAGTAAGTGAGAGCGAGAGCGTAGGCGAGGGTGCCTCGACCAGCGCGGGGCTGCTCTCGATGCTGTTGTCGGGTTTCCGCTGCGGGATCGTAGGTGGGATCACGATGCTTCGCTCGACGAATTTGACGCGCCGTCCGGAGCGACCTGTTGGCGCGATGGCGCTGATCTTGAGGATGAGGGTGAGGAGGAAGGCGAAGAGGGCGAGGATTAACGTCAAGCTCGTCGCGCTGAGCACAAAGAAGGTGTGGAGCAGCCGGTCGGACAGTGTCACGGTGTCGGAAGCGGGAGTTCCGCGGGGCGTGTGCGCAGGAGGCGTCATAATCAGAGAAAGATCAGAGGGGGGTGAGGGGGTAGGGGGGATATTTGTTCACTTGGATGACAATTTGTATTATGGGGATTCGTGTGTTGGGTGGGTGGAGTAAGGTAAGTGGGACGAGGAGGGCGCAAGTATATAACCGTACTAGGGCAGATCAGTTGCGTTCATACCCTAGGACTGCGGACAGGGACGCAACGTGCTCGCCGTGCGACAATCGCTCGGCGAGAATGAGGAAATGGGAATGAGGACACGTCAAAATGGTTGGTGCGTTTCATGATCGGTTAACACAAGCAGTGCCAACCGGAGGGACCAGAAGCCTCCTTTTTGCCCACCCGTGAAAGAAAGAGAGTTTGCAAAAAAATGTCAAATGAATAACATGCGCGTACAGATTGGTGAACTGCCACATACATACACCCATTTTACCCTATACCTTACACACGCGTAGTCTACACAAACCTCACGCTCCAAAGGCACCACTGCAGCTCGCATGCCTGGGCGCTCGCACTAAAGCGCTAGCCGGCGGTGACGGTGGAGGCGTGTGATCCTCCTGCATTTGGGTGAGCTTTGGCGGCAGTCTGAGGGCTGCGGGTGATGAGTGACGAGTCGAGGTGAGGAAAGTCCTGAGGCTTTTCTTCCGCGCGTGTTCGATGCGTGCGGCCTCGAACATAGGGAACGGATTCACCGTAAGCGGGGAGACGGGTGACGCAAATGGGTCTTGGAGAGTACGGAAATCTTCGGAAACGGTGGCATGCGGATGAGATCGCATTGGCACTGACACGACGTGACCAGGACGAGGGGTATTCACGGTAGCGCGGGGTGATCCCCCGCACCTGAAGGGTATACGCCCTGAAAGGAGGGGATTCGGATCGGGAAGGATCGAATGAACTGCATCAGAGTGGTAAGCGAAGTTAAAGATCGTGAGCGTCGGAACAACGCACTATGAAGTGCAAACGTTACGCATGTGATCCAGAACGCGTC
>Ga0307509_10002090_pt1 | contig 32912 bp, 37 predicted proteins | sample 10_EM_MG_FD_202245 | JGI IMG/M metagenome (GOLD analysis project Ga0307509, IMG submission 202245) | Populus trichocarpa ectomycorrhiza microbial communities from riparian zone in the Pacific Northwest, United States - 10_EM | ecosystem: Host-associated > Plants > Roots > Unclassified | place...
TTTCGCCCGGCACCCAACCGTAGGCCCACAGGTTAGTCACTTCCTAAATCATCAGCCTGTTTCAGGTTTTTACTTACTGACTTATGAGATACAGATTGGAGCGCTCTACTTGGGCGTCCGCGCGCCTTGCGTATCGTTTATGTCCTGCCGTCGCGACGTGGTCTGGCACTATCCCAGTTTGAAAGGAATAAGGTAAACGTCCCCTCAAACTATAACTTACTCCATTGGCGTCCCCCTCATGTCAATGGGGTAGTCTTCGCCGAGTTGGATTCCTATGATATCCGTGGAATGTCAGCTATGATTTACAGATCCGTACCTCACCACCGAATCCGCAACATACTTGGCGCTACAGGCAAAGGGCGTAGAAGGTTACGTAGGTCTCCTATGCGAGAGTTGGATAGCATGGATTATGTCTTCATCGAGAGCGATGAAACTGTAAGAGCTTGGCTCCTTTCAAATCCCGTGCTCGACGACCCGCTGGATCTCATGGTGTACTGTTACCGTGATCGGGGTTCAGAGCGGCAAGACACTCCAGCGCTACGGAGAGTCGACTATCTCAATCAAAATGACGTCCGAAACTGGGCCCATGATCCGGCACAACGTATAGGCCAGATGCATTCCCGAGAATTATTCGACGACAGACCTGCTGATCAGGAGGGTAGTGATGCGGAAGACGCGCGTGAGCATGATACCTCTCATTTATCCGAGTCATCCTTGGGCCTCTCAGACTCTGCGCATGGAAGTGAGATCTTCTTTACAATATTGCCACGTCCGCCTGTAGGACACGCTAAATGGCCGGCGAATCGTATCCCCCTTCTTGCCAAATCGTTGAGCAAGCAGAATCGACAGCTACCATTAAACGTCCTCTATCGCCCGGCTCAAGGCGAAGATGACCCCATGCACGGCATACAGTTCAATGAAGATTATCGCATGGAGGATACGCCCGAAAAACGCCGCTTGAATTACCTTATCAAGGAGTATCAGAGATCCGAGGAGACGCGGAAACATCTTGCTGGTTTCGACACCGCGAGCACAGAGGACCCTAAGTCTAAGAGACTGCCTACGGGTGCTGGTCAGGAGAACTTGACAGGAGAACTGATGGATTCAATAGCGCGCTGACTATCGGCGATGTCGACATAGATAAGCCGTGGATTAGTTGTCTGGACTGTCATTTCAAAGGGTCATTGATTGTTTCCTTTCCTTTTTTCGTGTAATCATTGTGTGTGGAGCTCAAAGCGATGTTTAGTCTCGTTCTTTCTAGATCGTGTTCCGGTCCGGTATACGTGCAGAATGTGATGTTCCGGTAAACAGTTGACATTTGTGCGCCAAGACTTCTGGCATTGACAATGCGGCTCTTATCGCGGCTCAAACCCTCGTGTGATCGTCAGGGGGGGGGATCCTGCCGATTGACAACACACCACATCGTACCCCATAGGGCTAGCACAGAACGAACCTCACACACACAAAGGCCTGGCGGAATTCCGATATTCCGACACGCCCACAGCACCGCAAATGTTGTTGTCTACGCGCAGTATAACAAGGCCACCTACCGCCCATCCTTCCCCTCTACACCATCCGTCTCGCGTTCACTTCCACACATCTTCCCCCCTCGGCCGTATATCAAATGGTTCCATTGAGAAAAACGGATGCTTCGGGGCAAAGGTCGAAGTAAGGACTATCTCTTCATCAATTTAAGAGCGCATTACCTTAACATTTCTGTTATTCCCAGACGCCAAACAATCCAGCCCCCAGGGGTTGACGCCACCAGCCCAAATCGCCGAAAAGGCCATCCTGGTGCAGCTGCTATTGCCGGTGACGCGTCAAGGAGGTAGAAATCTTCTCTGTTTAGCATAATCACACATTCCAGAACGTCCAGATATGATCTAACTTTTTAACTTCAATAGTTGTTCATTGACGTCCGGTGCAAGACCACCCTTGGAGCCAGCCGTGGAGGATTCGAGGTGAGGGTCCAACATACTACGCATATGTCCGAAATTTGGGACCTAACCACAGCTGGAATCAGAGGGCACTATGGGGAGATATCCTACGCTAAAAGCTGGTGTATGTTCTTGAATGCTCGCGAGCGTACTGCTGCGTACAAGGGATGGCGCGAACAAGTCAAAGCATACATCACAGTGGTCGGGTGGAACCCTACGAGCCTGACAGGCACCCAAATGGACTCGGTACTCAGTTTCGCACGCTCCCTCACGCGTGTCAAAGGCCGAATTAAATTAATCAAAACAAACCACCGCCCCGAAGACGTCGAGGAAGTCGAACGTCAAATAAGAGTGTTGGTTAGGGACACAGGCAAGAAGCTTCAGGAGACCAACGATCGTCTCCATGAGGAACGGGCAGAGGATCCAATAGATGCAGAAGTCTGTGATGTTCAGAGTAAGTGTTCGCCCCCATTTACATTATCCGATTCTACGACTAGTACTCACAGTTTTTCCAGTGGCCCAATACGATTGGGCCTCGCCGTACTGCGAGAGGCCGATCAGGATCCACATTATTCGACGAACAGGCGCAACGAAAGCCGGGCACCCCTTCTTGCACTACCCCTGGTATGACGAAGACTCGGGCGGAGGGATTGCGTGGGGAGTCTTAGCATCGCCGAACTTGCAATCCCTACTCGGCGTGCTCAAGCGACAACACGTGGAGGACCTCATACAATATCCCCGATATCTCATCGGGGCAAATGGGCAAGGAGCCAGCGCATTACGCCGGCGACGGTCGGACCCCCTTCCCCTCTCGGAGCTCATATTTTTATATACAGACGATGACATCCGGGTGTGGCTGCTCGCTAACCCTGGCAAAGGTCCTCTTGATCTCCTAGTGCTGGAGTGACGCCAGGATCAGGGAGAGGGCCGAGACGAAACCCCGGCACCAGCCTCTCGTAGACATCCTTTTGCCGATCGTAAGGCCTGGGACCGCTGGGGGCAGTGGGATGACATCGGAGCCGGGGACAACGACGATGATGATGACAAGAGTCTCAACGACGGCAGCGGCAGCCAAGACGAATACAATGTCGATCACAGTCACCACGACGATGATCGGGTGACGCCGGGACAGGTTCACACTCCTGATCGCCGTCGTAGAGACATTATTCAAGGTAACGAAGTAAGTTTTCTTTTATTTTTATTCACCATCTTATCTAATCATATATCTAGGACGACGACGGGGACAGCGGTAAATCGGAGCGTGGGAACACATCAGGGAGCGATCATTCTCCCGTCGGAGATCCACCAGGCAGACGTACCTGGGATTTACGACACCGGGATTCAGACACTGAGCCATCTGACAAGGATCGGGCTAGAGTCCTGAGGGCTATTGTTCAAAAGGATCCCTGGCTTGGAAAACTCTTGAAGACTCCCGAACAAGAGGCTGTAGCACCCCGACCAGGATCGGGAGCTGTGGCGTGCAGGACTAGAGAGTATCGTGGCCCAGGGCGTGGGCACGACGGCACTGTAGACACACCTGGTGCCGAATCAGAACCACCAGAAGATCACGATATTCATCGGGCCAAGTCCCCCACCCCTGCGCCTGAGACGTTTACTCGAGCAGAGTCTACCCCTCCTCCTCCGACCCCTTCTCACTCAGCCACCACTTCTCCTCCGCCTACGCCGCGCGTTCCTCATGATACCACAAACCCCCACCCACCCCAGCAAATTGCAGCCGGGGGATCTCGGGATACCCGCCCCCCAAATGCGACGCATACGGCCCACGCGCCCAGCCCCGAACCACACAACAAACCTGAACCCCCGACGCACACTGCCCCCCGACCTGGGAGAGGCCGGCGATAGCGTCACAGAACATGAACTTGAACGTTCTTGCCCCTTCCCGATTACTTTTTTTCAAGCCACCCTAAAAAATCTACACGCTTCCAAGACCTCCCCTATTCTCTTACCTTTTCGTGTCAGCTACACACTTCCTAGACGTCTCATATTCTTCACATTTTCGTGTTCCTATCCCCTGTATAATAGTCATCAATTCCTTGTACCCCCTTACTTTGGCGTCTGGTATTCGCTACGTTTAGAATCTCGTTGCCAGTTACTGTATTTGTACACATCGCGTTAGTAGACATGATCCGCCTGCGTCAGATTATTCACAAGGTTGTATTCCTTGCATACAGCATACAGATTTCAGGGTGCTGAGTGGTGCTGATTCGCTGTTCGGAGATGAGAGTAGATACTCCTAATCCTCTTTGGGCGTGGTGCGTGTTTTCCATGCAACCTCGTCGTCAATCAATGCTGATTGCACCTAGCTTTCGCCCAGCCTGCGACATATGCGCCACCATCATTTCGCTTATTTTTTCCGACGCCCGACACCTGCCTCTGGGGTCCTATGGATTTCAGCTCCAAAGCCCAACATGCACCTTCATGATCCCAAAGCCCCATTTCATAGGGAAAATCTCGACCTTCGGACTCTGCGTTCCTGGGAGTTCTCCCAACCACAGTATGATGTGTCCTATGAATGTTACGATTGTCCGTGTAGCGGGCGCCGCCACGATGGCAATCAGTCCAATACAGATCATACGCAATTCTTTCACTCTCATACCGAGTGAGAGTATGTGCTTAGTTATGTCCGGTCCGGCGTGAACCACAAGCTTCTATTCCTCTCAATAGGCTCCCAAGGAGCTAAGTGGAGCAGATTCGCTGTTCGGAGATGTGAGTAGATACTCCTGATCATCCTCTTTTGGCGTAGTGTGTTTCCCGGGCAACCTCGTGGTCAGGCCATGCTGCTTGTAGCTAGCTTTAGCCCAGCGACATTGACGCCACCGTGGTTTCGCCTTTTTTTCTGACGGCCGACCCCCGTGTGTGGGGTCCTATGGAGGTCTTGAATTTCAACTCCAAAGCCCAACTTGAGGCTTCACGATCTCAAACTCCTATTTTGTAGGGATATCTCCTGCATCGGACGTCCCGTCTAACTCTCCTGACGACAGTATGATGTGCCCTACCAATGTTGCGATTGTCTGCCTCGATGGCGCAGCCACGATGGCAATAATTCCAATACCGATCGTGGGCAATTCTTTCACTATCATACCGAGTGATAATCTGTGCATAGTTATATCCGGTCTGGCATCAACCGCCTGCGTCAGATTATTCACAAGGCACTACTGTATTCCTTGAATACAGTTTCGGTTGGTGGTGATGATTCGACGCTGGGAGATGAGCGTAGAGCCTAATCCTCTTTTGGCGTGGTGAGTGTCTCGCGAACAGCCCTCGTCGCTAACCGATACTGCTTGCAGCTAGATTTTGCATGTCCGACGACGTTAGTGACACCTTCATTTCGTCCATTATTTCTCACAATAGACCTGTGAGTCCTAATTCCTGAACCGCGGTTATGGTATTGAAAGTTTAAACCCCTTTGTATAGGCACATCCCTCCCTTGCATACCGAGTGATAGTAAGTGAGCCTACCACACGCCTAAATCCTAGCGTACAGGTATAAGACCTAAGGCGTCCTCTTCGACGAAAGGAAAATACTCACTCCTCGCTTTCACCAAACTCGACACATCCAATTATCAAATTGACTCCAATCTTTACCAACGTTCACTACCCGTCCTATATCCCACATGCATCCGAATTCCGGCAGTCAGCCAGCACCCCGCGTAGGCAATCTTAATGGGCGCAGGCGCGACATCATACGCAACTCCATCAGGTCGAGTCAGCCAACTCCACGAGTGGGCAATCTGAGCCGGCGAAGGCGCGACGTCATACGCGACACCATGGGATCGAATCAGCCAACTTCACGATGGGGCAATATGAACCGGCGTAGATGTGACGTCGTACCAGCGGATAGGCTGTCCAGATCGGTAACACAACAGACCTAATCCAGCAGCCCCAATAGTGCTGAATAGTCGGTCGTAATTCTTCCCCACCACCAATTGCAAGAGGGCTTCTAGCACACCCGGCCAAGCGCCTCCGGAGTAGCACAATTCAGACCACAGCATATACTGAACCTGAGATGGAGGCTGACGGACAAGGGCATATGGAACCCGTCCGCCTCAGCGACGATAGCAGCGATGAGTATCAGATGTCACATCCGGGCGACGAAACTAAACCGGACACCGAACCTGAAGGAGCGAACCTCGGTGGTGCAGATGAGCCAACACCTAGACGTTGTCGTAGGCCACGATTTGTGGAGACACACGGAAACAATCGCCCAAGCACTGTGCGAATTTCGACCAACTCTGGTTCACAGGAGGCAGCAATTGTCCCACAGACGCCCGCGACCGGTGTGACTATAACTCCCGGTAGGCCCTTGTCCCCGGCGACATTCCCATCATCAAGCGTAGCACGGTATTCGTCCCCACTTGGCGTCACTAGCACAACAACCTCTGGTATCAGGAGCTCGAGTCCACCAGGCGAACTGAGTACAAGAGGAACTGTGTCTGTCCGGCATGTAATTAATTCGCGGCGAAACACAGTGACAGGCGTGGAGGGGGATATACTAGGCGTGGCAAAGGATCTGATGCTTCAGTACACCCTTTCTGTTAACACACGCCCGAACCCGGTTGATTTGAGGTCTAAGGTGCATAGTGTTTGGAGTCGCGCAGAAGATGAGATTGCGGATGCCCGAAATATTGAACCGTCGTCGAAGAGTATAGACCTTGTAAGTCACAGGTCAGAACCATAAAGGGTGCTGCACTAACTACGAAAGATACCTCAAAAACACTCTGGTGTGCGGGCGCAGTTTATCCATTATATAAAAAATCATATACGGGAATTATACGGACTACCTGGCGACCCCACTGCCATCGCTCGTAGAGTCGAATCCTTTCTCGAGGATGACAGGTTCATGTGCCCCTCAAATCGGTATGAGGTGTGTATCTGCCCGTCGCCCGTCGCCCAACCAGGACTTCCAATCACGACTGACTATGACCTGGATGCAGCCTATATCATTGCGGTTCCTCGCGCCTCAGATTGCCGACGCCATCTATGGTAAGTATTTCAATGGCAAGAGAAAGCTTGGGATGCTAGACCCGGAACTCATCAATCGTGTCAATGGTACGATGGTGTGTCTCACTTGTGCAATCCTGTGCCAACAACTACGCGCATATCGACATGGGGTGCATCAGGATCCTCCGGACTTCAAGCCTGACGCAGTTGGAGGTAGGAGACCCTCAATGTGCCCCGCGTCCTTGGTTTTTGTTCTGATGACTAACCAATCTTGCAAGACCTTTTCTTATGGCAGAAGAACACCTGGCAGGCAGTACCACGGCCAACGCAGCAACTCATGCTCAGGAATCTGCGTGAGACGATTACAGACTGGATCCAGCAAAATCATCATATGATGCAGGAAAGTTGTGAAGGCTTTGCTGACAATCATGACGCAGTTCATGCCGAACTGGGGCGTCAGCTATCCAGGCGTCAGCTACCCAGCCGGAATCCACGACGAGCTGCTGTGCGGGAACAGACACCGCTCAACAATCACACCGAAGGTTTAGAGCACTACCGGCAGAGTCAAGATGCATCCCAGGGGAGCGAACTGTCGTTTGACTACAACCAGGCGTTGTTCACCCCGGCGCTTCAGATGCTAGATTCAGATCCGGTGAGCCTAGATAACTCACAGGAGCTGACGCTGAGACTAGCGCAATAGGGGCCAGCGACCCCGGGTTTCGCCAGTCGGCTATCGTTGAGCCTGGAAGACTCGCAGGAAAGTGACGCAGGTGTGGGAGAGAATGGTTTTTTGTAGACTTGGAGATGTGTGAACCGTTGAGTTTATGGAATTTGATTTGCAGGAAATGTAAACTATTAGATTTCGGTTGGCCGATCTGTGGAGCCTTGAGGACAATTTGGCGTGTATTTCTGAGCAAGATCTGCGCGAGAGCTCAGAAACGTACAATCGCCGTGGCCATGGTGTCCTGGATGCCCTGGTCACGGCAGTAGACTAGTAATAATAGAATATCAAGATGCGGATGAGGTTCAAAGTCACGATACCAGGGGCACCAGCGCCTCGAAGCTTCTGTGAATGGCACTCAGTAATACAAATAAATTGTGGAGGGATCGAGACGGCGTCTGGAATATGTGTGCTATCATGACGCCGTCCAGAGTATGCATGTGAGCTTTCACGACGGCGTCAAGACGGCGTCTGGAATATGTGTGCTATTACGAAGCCATCGAGAGTATGCATGTGAGCTCTCCCGACGTCGTCAAGACGGCGTCTGGAATATGTGTGATATCACGACGCCGTCGAGAGTATGCAAGTGAGCCATCACGATGCCGTCGCAACGAACATGTGAGCTATTTGGAAGGCATTGGGAGCCTATAGCCAGACATGGCAATTGATCCAGAGGGGGTTCAAATATCGCTGAGTAGCATCTGGGAGACTAAGCATCCGGATAGTCTTCCGGATGCTAGAGTAGATTTGGATTCCGCCATGACCAGGGAGGCACAGAAAGGAGATCGTCGGGATGGGAGAGAGCTTAGGGTCTGAGGGCATCTGGACGCATGCGCTTGGTGGTGGACGTCGTCGGGACGTCGAGGACGCAGGGGTAGATAGGGAATCGCGTCCAGAGTAACTGTTAACGTTCTGAGCGTCCTCAGCGTCTGCTGCATGGGACGCTCAGGACGCATATAATAATTTTTGCTGATGAACTGAAGTATCATGTGCCTCTTGCAATAGCCGCTATCTCAGCTCACCACTATTAGGTATACATAGAGTCCCCGATTTGACATGGGTAAGCAAACCATCTCTGCCAACTGTGTAGTGATTTCGGCGGGCCTTCCACTTCCGGATTTCGTTAATATTACCCTTGTTCTGCTCTTCTACAGGCTGTATGACCTCGGAAAAGTACTTCTCCTCCTTGTATCCATCTCGTACCTCCTGCAGCCATGAATCAGCGTTCACTGTCATTAGCGTAACCAAATCCAGATCCACATTGTCGTCTCCCCTACCATCATCAATCCGTCTACCACTTCCAGCATTCATAACAGCTCCACTCTCCGCTAATTTCGGCATGGGGCGATCCCGCAGGAGAGCCTCCACAACCCTGGGACTCTGGATGGGCTGATCCCCATAATCTGCTCTTCGGCTTAAGCATCTTGTATATAATTTTGTGCTCTGGGAAAGTACTTGATATCAAAGTCATACTCCTGTAATCGCTCCAAAATACGAATTTGCCTCAAACTCAGTTTTGGCTAACACAAGACATGTCGCAAGGAAGAGTCGTCCGTTTGGACCTTAAAATGAGATCCATGAAGATAATATCTCCAATGCTCAATGGCATCCTTTACCGCAAGACGCTCTTGGTCATAGGTCGAGTATTGTGTTTCTGGTCCTGCTAGCTTACGGGAAAAGTAGGCAAGTACCGACTCCTTAGAACATGTCTGTGTTTCTGAGTCCAACAGCATCTGACGTAATGTGGCTCCAATCACAAACCCAGATGCATCGGTTCGAACCAGAAACACATTGTTTCCCTTCTGTGGAAGTGATAAAGCTGGAGCACTGGTCATAACCCGCTTGATAACCGCAATTGAATTTTGAACCGCAGCTTCAACCTTGGGATCAGCAAGACTCTCAGAGTAGTCATTATTCGATTGGGGAATTAATTCCAACAGATGAAGAGCTATTTGTGCAAAGCGGGGAATAAACTTGCGGTAAACTCCAGCAACACCGACAAAGGACCTCATCTCCTTAGGCGATAGAGGCAAGGGCCAGTCACATATAGATTCGACCTTCTGACTCAGCATCGGAACACTGCTTCCATCCACTGAAAACCCAAGGAACTCAACAGTTTTTCTACGCAGGTGGCACTTGTCTGGACGCAAACGATAACCTGCCCTTTGAACAGTGTCAAGAACCTTTTTGAGATAAGGAATATGATGTAAGGAATTCTTAGAATATACCAAAATATCATGAATAAACACCACACAGTAGGCCGCTTGAATATGCTCTCTTGATAGATGTGACATGACTCTCATGAACTCAGATGGGGTATTCGCAAGACCAAAAGGCATGACAAGCCATTCATAAAGTGCATCGGGACCTACGAAGGCGTTCTTCTCGATATCCTGAGGGGCCATCCTGTGCTGATGGAACCCTGACCAGAAGTCAAGCTTGGAAAACACCTTTGCCCCTTGAAGGCAGGCTATCAGCGCCTCACTATATAGAAGAGGATACCTGTCGGTTATTGTTTGCCTGTTGAGCGCCCTATAATCAATAACCATCCTGAGGTCACCCTGTAGACCCCCGGACTTTGGCACAAACATAACCGGTGCAGCATGGTGAGAGACCGAACGACGAATATGCCTCTTCGCAAGTAATTGCTGAATTGTCCGTTCATAGGCGTCTTTTTCCTTTATCGTTAACCGGTAAGGTGAAGGGTAGGGTGGGCTGGCATCAGGCTTCAACCTAATCCGAAACCCAGAACTAATATGGTCAGGCGGTGACCCGCCAGGCTCCTGAAATACTCGCTCATATCGTTTCCGTAAGACCGTGATTTCCCTATTCAATTGATCTCCTATAGCTGCTACCACTGTCTGCTGTACTCGTTTACGTTGTTCTAAAACCTTCAACTCTTTAACCTGTTCAAAAACACTCCCTTGAGCCCGACTCACCCTGGCAGGTAATCCTATAACAGAATGCTGCCATCTACCATCTAAATATCTAATGTATAGGATATTTTTCTCATGATTGATTGTATGTTGTGTTGAAGCCATCCAGTCGTTTCCCAGGATAATGTCATAGCGCAATAGCTCGAAATGAATAAACCATCCCTGGTACACATATCCATCCATATCGATCTCAAGCAAAGACTCAAACCGAGGGATTCGTTGTTCGGAATTAGCTGTTGTAATTACCATCCAACCTCGCCTTCGGGTTTGTATACATAACGCGTCCTGTCGCAAGTCATTAAGAAAATCATTTCGCCCAAACTTATGACTCGCACAACAATCATATAACACACAGGCTAAGCGACCAGAGGAAATAATAGGTAAATTTAGCGTTCGTTACGGGGCCCCGTTTCTGACAAATGGAGCGCCAAGAGCAGGTTATTAACTGCAGATTAAAAGAAGAATCGTCCAAATCGGACCAAAACTGAGTGAGATAGGGTTCTTTGAAGTTGTCTAACTTCAATGAGCTCTATCTCTGTCAGTTCTGGTCCGATTTGGATGATTTTTTCAGCCAGTTAATCAGAATAACCTAGGTTATTTTGTCCCCGCTCCTCGGAAACGGGGCCCCGTAACGAAGCCTAGGTAAATTGAAACATACAAAATTACTAGCATCAAGACTACTTGTATAGTGGAGAAAACCCACACTGTCAGGCCCACATTTCCTTGATACCAATCTCTCCTCCGGGACCACACTGCACTCAGGTGTAGCCCAACTCAGTTTTTTGACAGGACCTGTAATCCTGCAGTAGCATCATTGGAGGAATAGGCATCGCTATGCTCCGCGGCTCCATCGTCCATAGTGTCCTGAATTACATGCAAACCACCTTGGCTGGGCCGGAAGCGCCCACTGAAGGTTCTCGGCCAACGACCACCACTGGCACGACCACGAACTCCACTCACAGGATCCCCTTCACGCCAGTCTGGCTTCGTCCCACATGATGCGGACCAGTGCCCACGGCCCCCACAACGAGAACAAACATTCCGGTCACGTCTCATTCCTGGTGCTGGTTGGGCCGATATGACTGAGGGATCCAGAGGGGCGGGTGCGGTCGGATGACTTGGGTGGGTCAATACTGGTGTAACAGAAGCACTATTTGCAGTGCGAATATTACTACTAGCTAACCCATGAGTGACAGCCTAATCATCCGTCACTGTCCTGGCGTCGTCAAGAGTTATAACCTTGTGACTCCGATGAGCTGATATTGCGATGGCACTTAGAATATCGCTCTTGCGTGCAGTCATTTTCTTAACATATATAGTGTATAGTTGATGTCCTGGAAGGGTATTTTGGCGATTCCTCCCAGCTAACGGGGCAAGCTCCAAAAACCTCGTATTAAACTCCTGTAGCGCGATCGCCCCACTACCTCTCTTAAATGACTCCAGACTATTCCAAACACTCTCAACAGCGAAGGCAGGAGAGTACCGATGTACAAACTTCTCCTTTATTTCTTACCAAGCGAAAGGATAGTCAACAGGAGCCGCAACTAACTTGTACTTATAGTCGGTCTCCAACATTGCACGAAACCATACTAAAACCTCTGTGGCAACAACGGTCCAAGCTGCTGTTATTGTGGCATTATTATCGAGGCCGGCTAGAAGGGAAAAGTGGGTAACAGCCTCGGTCCAGGAAAGTACTGCCTTATGATCAATGGAACCAACAAACTTAGGAATCGCATACTTCTTCAATTGCTGCCTAAGTATCCAATCATCCACGTCTGTTTGAGTTGTATGAACTATCCCAGAGGGTATCGAATGAGCTGCCGGTTGTTCGTGCCTCTGGGCGGAGCATAAGGATGCCATCTGTTCCTGTAATTGACTAATCAAAGTACGAAGTTCCTCATTCTCTCTCGCGAGCTCACGTGACTCATTCATAGAACCCGAATGACTCGGACCCCCCTGACTGGGATTGTGTTGTCTCTGGGAATCCATTCGCTGAATATATTGTCGAACCCCGAAGTGACCTTTCTCAAAAGATGGTGATGCGCCAGCTCTTGGGCTGTGAATTTCTGCGTCCGAGTCCTCGGAAGACTCTTGATTGCCTTGTCGCAACTGCCAGGTGTCGCTCGTCTGGCTATCTTCGGTGCTCATTAGCGATTGGCCTAAGGTTATCCTGCCTCTCACAACTCGGTCCTCCAGGCTTAGGAAACAGTGACAAACACAGATTCGAACTTGAAACCTCACACCGAATCAGTTGAACTACCTTGGATCCGAACCTCGCTGGAAAAATAAAGGTGCACTACAAAGAAAGGAAAAAACAAAAGAAAACGTAATGTTGCTACCAATTGATGGTGGATTCAGATGCGGATGCATTCCCCGGTTGTTTGGGCGAGGCTACCTATACTAGTACTAAGTTACACTGATTACCCTTACCCTAGATCATGCTAACCCTACAGAATCGATATGTGGTTCACAAGGTGATTGAATATAAACTGAGTAGGCATCATCTATTAATTAGGAAGTACGTGTCAGTATCTATCTAATATTTCATTAACAAATATTATCGGATATGGGAGTATACCAGGGGTTATCCGCCGTCTTTTGGCTTTCCATTGACGATCGTGTTCCTCAGCTTCATCTAGCATTCTGGTGACTGGTGAAAACTCTTGTCGCAGATAGGTTGTCGGTATTCCGCAGAGATCTAGATTCCAATGGTGATTTCCGGTATTCTCCTGTCCATAGCTCTTGAACTACAGCTCTTGCAGCTTCCACTTCAAGTTCTGTCCAGTCTCCCTGCTGTACCCCTAACTTGAAGTAATCCCACTTCTGCCGTGGGTAAAGGACTACAGCAGCAAGATAGACCAGTATTTCACGGACTCTGGAACTGTATGCGTGGAGCTTGGCAAGACCAAGATGAGCAGCGCGTGCGAGATAAGCATCAGGGGGGGAGTTTTCAATCATATCACTGCCACCAGTGTTACCTTTGTCCAAATATTTAAATTAAGAGTAATGCCAACCAAATCATTGATTAGAGTATCAACGGAAAGAGTATTAAAAAAGACAAACATACCGGTAAATACCGGAAAGGTAATCTATTTCTGGAATTACTTCCCAAAGATTGGATGCCTTGGTCTCTAAGCGTAAAGTCGACCGAAGAAATGGTTGCGGGACAGATACGGCAGATTCTAACTGAATCCCGTCATCATCGGATAAGGTATCATGAACTAAGTCGGCGTTATTAAGACAAAAGAAATTTACTGCCGCCTTATTTTGCAAGAGGCTTTGGATCATCGAAAGTCTTGAGTTCCATCTCGTAGCATTCCCAGCATGCAGTAATGTTTCCGCACCTAACCGCTTGAGTTGTTGCTTTCGCTGAACTGAGGAGCGAATATAAACGGTGATATTTTGTGCTTTTCCCCATGGACCTAGTTTTCTCCAAAGGGCCATCGTTTCATCCGTCACCACAACAACATCAAGTAGATCTGGTGTTCCCCCAGAATCACCAAACAAAAATGCTTTAATGGAGAGATTCAGAACATGTGTAATGCATCGGAGGCGCCGGAATTCAGGATTGTATTGTGCGTCTTGGTCTATCAGAATTTGTGCGATAGACCCCATCATGGTTCCGTTGTTTTTGCTGCCTTGTAACCCTGAAAGTATCCCACATTATTTACGAAGTTATAGCTATAAATAACAATTCAATTTGATAAAAACATAGTCGTATTGATATTTAAACTTACTCTGTAATTATGTTGACCAGTATTTCCGCCTGTGCGTTGCCAGTATGTGAACCTTCAATTTCACCTACTACCAATGCAGGATTCATCCTATTCCCCCGTTGACTGTTAAAGTGGCTCACGATCTCGATTACATTCAGACTTTTATGCGGTGAGGTCCAGGAGTCAATAGACATATGAATTTGGGTGATCGAGTTCTTAATCTCAAGTCGAACCTCTTGTTTTTGATCATCATAATTGCTGATAACCCAAGATCTGATAGTATTAGCAGATTTCGGAAGCTTGTATTTTGGTTGGATATGTTTAATGAACTCCTGCAAGGTATCGGCTTCAATCAATGTAAATGGCTGATTACTGTATACAATCCAATTAAGGAGTAGGCGATCGGCAGAGTCTTTTGTGAAGGAAGCTTCCTGGGCACTGGCAATTCATGTAAACGCAGCTGTCAGAGAACTGGTTCCCACCATGTGGACAGTACCAGGGTGAGATGACTCGGGAAGCTTTCGTGGATGGTGGTTTAGCAAGTGACCTGCTGGCTTGCTAGTTCCCCCATTGGAAGCGTATTGTTTCTTGCCTAAGGTTATTCCCATTAGAACTCAAAGCCAAAGCTGATTCCTCAAGTTTGCTCCTTAACTTATCATGCATAAGGAATGGTACTTACAATATGAACATGTCCACCGGCGGGCAGAACCAATTCCAGCTGTCTGGCCATGAAAATGAATAAAGGAACGTGTTGAACAATCACGGGTCAAGGGAACCAGAGTGGTGTTGACAGTACTCTCAATAGTGACCGGAGAAGGCTGACAATTTGGTGGAGAAGGAACATTACAGCCATGGACCACTGATAGCAATGGTGGCGAAGAGACTGGAAGGGAGAATCCTGACGCAGGTGCTGGGTTATCGGGATTCTCATACGAATCTGGAATAGTCTCACAAAACAAACTTGAAGACCAATCCAGCATTGAGCAATGCGTACTTCCTGTTTGAAAGGAATATTCGGTAAGAGTAGAGGCGGTTCGTGACCACGGTACATCCAACAGTAGAATGCGTGTGCATTGATCATTCTCAGCCCTACCTGCAGGGATATTCGACCCTGGTAATAGGGAATTCTCAACGCTTACAGAGTTGCTAAGCGAACTTGATCCTTGAGCTGAAGGATCTGGAAGATGTTGCGAAGATTCTATGCCTACTCGCTTAGTTATACCAATCATGAGAAAGGGTGGAGATTGAACCTAGCAGGATAAGGAGAAATACTACTGATCTGGTACATAGTACTACCAAAATTAGCGACAGGCTGTCGGACATGAATCCTACTTTGAATACTGTTTATCGAAGCAATAGACCGGCTGGAGTGCGAATGTTCTGCATCTCGACTCATTGTTCGTGTTCCACTGGAGCTATTAGCTATAGAAGATGGATTATTGAACTGTTTGTTAGAAGTTGACTTGTTGAAAATTTTCCTCTTATGCATTTGAACAGTCAAATAAACTCTTCACTTCTATTGAATGGTTGAATCGGATCGTGAAGGTATTATCCCGTAGATTCTCAATTTGAAATAGTTGACTCGTGTTGAAGATGATAAAATAGTAGACTGGAGTGATACTCTATGATTCTACTTAAATTCCACTGCTCACGACCTCTACATATTTATACTTTTGTCCTTCACCTCCCTTTTCCTCAGTGCCACTCGGTTCACTCAAATCCATCTACAATGAGGGGCGCTGGGGTTGAAGTAGTGGGGTGGTGGGTGGGTAAAAAACAGAACGCGAGCAGTAGCGAGCTTCGTTGTGGTGTTGTCAGGGGGATAGGTGGTGATATATATGGCGAGGGTTCTCGGGCCTGCCAGCAGGGGCTGTGGTGTTCGGTCGAGCTAAGGCTTCCGCTAAACCATTTCCCCCCCTCCCCCGGCGATGCCGCTTACCCATTTGGGCCACACCCGGAAGGCTTTCCTAAATTGGCCATAGGTTGTCCCAACCCGGCATACAAAAAAGCACTGTTTACTATATACCAGTATGGGTACTGTATTGTCGTGGGTCTTCCACGGGAGGCGTTCTTTTGTGGGTATTGGCAATCTTGACTATCGACGATACTGATGAAGATCACCAGCAAGAGAAAAGAAAAGAAACCAAAAACTGATAATTGAAAACGAAAGACAAGCACTGGCGGTCTCGATAAACCCCGATGCTCAGCTCACAGAAAGAAGACGATGATGATGGAAAACTAACTGTTGACAACGGTGAAGGAAAATCCACGATCACACTCCGTCCTCCCACAAGGTCCTTCCTACTAGCTAACCAACAAACCCTTATCCACCGTGACTGCCCTTTTGTCCAGCTATGAACCTAGCTACCCGGCCCATAACAATAACCACAAATTCCAGAAAGGCTATCCAAGCCTCCGACAGTATGCTACAATAGACACTATTGAGCTAGATATACTACAGGCACCATAGCATATCCAGTACTAAATGGTAACTGGTCATTGGCCGGCGATCTACTCGGGTACAGTCTCCAACCAGGCCATGACAAAAGCCAGCGGGTGACGCACCATGGATTAATTACAAGTGATCTTCTGTAACCTTAACCTTGGCGACTTTCTTAAAACTTCTGTATCTCGACCTTGATCCCCCCTCCTCCATCATCTCTTATCCCCCGCCTACCATCAAAAAAAAATCCCTAATATCATATCTATTATCCATATCCATCACCATTATCCACCACCTGTCAATCATACCTTATTGCAAAAACACTTTCTGCCACAAGTTTCTGATGTCCCTCCTGGCTTTGTTCATCCGAATGACAAGATTTGAAGTATTTTGTTTGCTAACTTGCTCTCCTAGAGAAGTACGCGGGCCCGCGGCTGGTCTCCTTAGCAATTTCTGTGCTACAATATTTGTAATTGTACACGACAGATTATACGAACGTTCCTTGCCGCCCCTCTCCCCAGACCCCATGACCCAGTTAGCGATAGCTACCGCATTTGCCGAGCTAGCGACAGAAGTCCTAAGGGTTGAGAGATTATGGTATGAGATTATGCTTAAGAAGGGGGGGCAGCCCCCGGTAGCCCCCCTTCTTGAGCATGTCATCGAGCAGGCCTCAACGCGGGGGGGGGGGGGGGGTGAAATAAGGCAATAATAGCGGGGAAGTACGGAGTTAGGGTGGAGGGGGCCGAGCGGGGGTGGGTAGGGTTTGGATTTCTTCATTGCTGCACATTCTTGCCTGTAAAACTATTAGTCATTGTATAATAACAATACATCTGGGCAATTCCGCATTCTCAGCCAACTTGTGATCTACAGAGACCAGGCAGGTCTTGTTGAGAAGGAGCCCACCAATGATCATTCCTCCACAATTCGCTTACCCAACCTCATGCTACACCTGGAGAGGTCGCTATCCCTCCCACACATAAACCTAACCTAAATCACAGAAAGGGAAAAGGAACTCTAAGAGCCTGTTTGGTTACGACGGTTCCGCTCCATTCGGCGACCGTTTCCACTGTAAAAAAAGTGTTCTTTCCGTTTTGAAGCGGACGGAAAAGGACGTTTTGTATGGAACCCTTGTAACCAAACAGGCTCTACCACCCCAAGACTGACCAGAGACTTGCTTCCAGCACTACTACCGGTCCCTCCACCCTCCACCCCCAGCCCCGCCATTCCCATTCACATCAGTAGAAAACTTGGCCCGCCCAATGCTCCCCCCTACTCTCCGGTTACCCGCTCTTACGACCCTTACAGGAACTTGACCTTTGATATTAGAGACCTACAGAACTTACTCCTTGTTTAATTCCTACAAGGTTACTGACAAACAATCCTGTAACAAAGGATTGTTTTAATTTTTACATGCCCCCCTGAATCCAAAAGGCACCACAGAGGTGGAGGGGGGTTTCAAATAAAAGGAGAAAGCCAAGGAGGCACAGGCAGGAGAGGTGGTCAAGGAAGGAGATATCAAGGAAGAACCTTGATTAGAACCGAAAATCTACCAAAGAAGTGTTGTTAATCACCGGCGCCCTCCGAAGACAATTCTTACACTCTGCTAGAACATGCGAGAAGCACACCGGCGGTGTGACCGAAGTTAGGAAGCCGGTGAAGGATGCGAAGTAAAAAAAGGGAAAAGAGATATTAGAGTGGGGAAATAGAGAGGGAAAGCGGGGTAGTAAAGAGGGGTAAGAGGGGTAGCAAAAAGGGGTAAGCAGGGTAGCCCAGCGGGGTAAATGAAATGGCGTGAGAAAGAATGAAAATGGTACGACTATGTTCAAGAGACTTCTGGAAGAGCAGGAAATGGTCCATGTATTTAAAGGGTCGACTCCGGCCGCAATTATAGATAGAGTAGGTCACAAAAGAAACAAGTCTGCCCCCGTATACTCATTCCATCCACTACACACTTTCTATTGATACACTTCACATATTCCGCAACTTTTTTCACAAGAAGTACGTTTTTCCTCTCAATCAGCTCTAATATATGATTGCCCGACCCCTCTTTACCATTAGGGACCGCCCTGACAATTGCGCAATAGAATTCCGGAAGCTGAGGATCCCAACTCTAATCCAGAGAAACTTCAGATGATCTGTGAGCTGAGCGGTTGCAAAAACACCAGGGAAGCCTTAGGTAGTGAGGACCCACAATCACAATCCGAAGATGCCATAGTAGCAGCAAAACCTTACAACCTCCTACTCCAATCTCTGGTAATGAGCAATAAGTCTAACTAATGTAATCCTAAATGCCGAAAACTTGATCACACACAAACCGAAGATGGGATCATCTTTGAAGACAGGGAAGATTTACTAATTTAGCCTAAGGAAGAGGAAGAGCTTGAAGAGGCTATAGACTTAGGCTCAGATAACCAGGATCCATCCATCCCATTTGAATCACATTTTGCAAGTCCCTCAGCCTCTAGATTCGCTTCCATATCCTCCGCTTCACAAGGTGAATAGAAGGATACTAAGCTGCCTAAATCTAGACGACTTGGGAATGCCTACTGATCCATTCCCGGAGGCTCGGAGAAAACCATAGGTGGAAGAAGGGTTGAAGGCCTAATAGACCTGAATTTGAATGGGAAGAAGCTGATCGGTGAAGAGCTGAGGCCGCTATAGGAGTCATTAGGGCAGCTTGTCTTCAATTATGTGGATATTTTATATGGCGAACGAACACTAGGCAAAGATGCAGAGTTACAGAGGATGTATTCCTTGTATGCGCCAAATCAGGTCCTAAGGTATGTTCCCACACAAGTACTAGATCATCTTCATACCAATCATCTTCATACCAATCAAAACTCAGGACTCGAGGCCGAGTCCTAAAGAACAATGCCCGGCTAGCAAAGGCTACTGACCAGGAAATAGAGCTTAGAGATCAAGGCTTCAAAAGGCCCAAAGTCCTTTTCAAACTACCAACACGAAATGCTTGCGTGGAAGTAATAAATGCACTAGTTGACATACTACAACCAGAGTAACAAGTTCATCCTCGAATACCTAAAACATTCCCAACTATTCTAGGAAAACAAAAAACGCTTTCAAGATAGATAATACAATGACGGGTTGGTACAACCCAGTGCCAATTGGGCAAGTCGCACCAAACCCCGCCGGATCGGCATGACTGGGGTGTTGCCGGATAAACGTAAAACCGGTTGCTGGGCCAGTGCGGGGTCATAGCTCCAGGACACACGGTCCACGGACTCCCACTATGGTTTCTCTCCCCTTCTCTCCTAGACTCCGCGTCTACCATCCTTCCCACATCTAGCATTCTTTACCTCTCGCGTTCTTTATTTCTCGTGTTCTTAATTCCGCGCTTTCTTCATTCCCCACCCGCCCCCCCACTACCCACCCGCCCCCCCACTACCCACACTCCCTGCGCCCCCATTGCCATATCGGGAAACATCGGTGGTAACGATCTTCCCGGGCAAGGGCAGCGACATTCTCAGCAATGCCTCGAGCACAGGAACTAGGTATCGGATAAGAGGGATTCAGGCTCAACAGTACTCTCCTTTGGCGTTATTCTGTTTATGGCTCTTTGGTTTTTCCTCCTCCTATGCTCTCTTAGTTAGTTCGAATTCACACGTCGGACTTTGGAAAATTGGACGCTTTGAACCAGATGCGACAAGCACTGCCACGGAGTTTTGATACCACAATGTAGGTAAATGCAGGGAAATCATCCGATCAATTACCATGTCTCATTGTGAGGTTTGGGCCAGTGTGGATTCACAGGGCGAGGGGCATTCACGAATGTTTCGTTCAAAATATTTGGCAAGCTTGCCAGCATGATCTTCCTTGAGATCTTGTTCTCCAGTAGCTGCCACATTCAAAATCCTCTGCCACTCAGCCTTTGACTGGGGTAACCTTACGATGCAGCTCTGCCCTACAACTGTCTCAATGGACAGGTTGGATTCCAGCACAAGCCGTAAACGGGGAGAATTGGCAACAGAAATTAGACACTCAATGTAGGGGGTCAGCGAAGTCAGTTTCTCAATAGCCGGTTGAAGCCGCAAAGACTTTTCTGGCCACGAGGGTGAATCTATCACAGAAGTGATGTTAGTATAAAAATGACAAAATAATAGCCACTTGCGAAACAAAAAGCAAGAAGCATACAATTGAACTGCTGGGCTAAATCCTCACACCCAGAATGATGCCTATCAGCAAGAACAAGCCTTGCCTTCTCGTCCGCCAACAGGTTAAAGTCATAAACGACTTCGTACACATTGTCTGTTAGCCGAGTTGGCGGATACTGGCGAAGCTTGTGGAGTAAGCTTCGCGAGGACCACCCCCCTTTGACGAGTTTATATAGATCTAATTCAAGACCTTCTAGTAGGTGCTTTCGGCGTTTAGCTAACTCATTGGCAAAACAGTGCAGGTTATCAAGCGACTTCAAGTCACAGATCTTCTGCTTTTCAATGGTGAACTAGAATATCTCACTGAATATCTGGGTTCGCAAACTCAGGCCCACATCATTGGATATATCCCGTGATTCCATGAGATTCTTGTTCAAATGTCCACTTTTAGCCCCCTCCTTGGACAGAGCTTGCAATTTTGACCATAAACTATTGAGATGGTAAACAACACAACGATCAACGCATTGGTTCTTGGCTATAATTAGCCAGACTTCCCGTTGTTGTAACAATCCTATTGTTGATCGGGTATGCAACAGGAAACGACAATTGTTCTCTGTGCACGTGAGGTGTTATCATGTACTACAGGGTACGAAGGTACTGTCTTTTTAGACAATACGGAACTGGCTTGCTTGTCTTGTGCGATCTGTGGAAGGATACTCTCTCATCAGATTGTAAGATAGGTGAATTGTCCCGCTTAATAGAACTATCACAATAGTCCTGTGTTCCAGTGGATCACGACTATGACAATAGTCTCGTGGTTCTCGCAGTTCTGGGTCTGGTAGAGGAGGTGTGTATGTAAAGAGAGAAATGCGTAATTGTATTGCAATAGCTTAAGTAGAGAAAAGTACTTAGCTGATTGGGTGAAGATCCTTTCCCTTGGTCGAAACCAAGTGCCGTATATAGGCATCTTCCCACAACCCTAACCCAGCTGACTCATCACCTCGCATTACATAAGTGCTATGACTCATAAGAAGTCATAGGGTGAAATCCATCAGATGACTCGTATGAGTCAGTGCGTAACATACCATTTAACCAATCATAACATATAAACCAAGTCATGTGCTCAAATGAGTCACATGCGTGAGACCAATGACTCTTAATGTGTGTCATGTCCGAAAGTCATTACATCATATGATATCACAATCGTAAGTCATGAAACAATCAACCAATCATGATATAACGATGACTCCCGAGTGGGTCGTCATGTGCAAACTATAAGTCCAGTGACGTCATAGTGTTGAATGCAACATACTTTATGACTAATAAGTATTAGCCATGTCAAATCTGCCTTGCTTAGTCACAATTTGTGACAGTTGTTCACTATTGAATTGTAGGACAACTGCCATCACCTGGTGCCCCTTCTTAAACACACATGTACTTGCAATGCATCCAAGACAGGAATGAGCTCAAGGCTGGTTTAGCTTTCATTTCTAATCCCGTATTTGGGATTGATACATTTTTCCAAAGACGCAGAAGAGCCATCTTGCCCTTCATTAAAGCGGTAGCATATCAGGGCTACCATATGATGTGGGTCTAGTTGGTCCGCCATAGTGTGTGGATTTCACAGCCAAGTAACCAGTCAGGACGTGATGGGCTTCTGTTGGGTTGAGATATCAAAACTATTAGCATTGTTTCATAGTCGGTGAGCTTCCATATCATACTGTAAATAATACAAACCAAGAGGACTTGTATGAGTAGTAAGAGCGCATAACCTAGGGAGGTATAGAGGGTGGGGAGGGAAGGCTAGCAGACAGGATCATGATAATGGATTAGAAGTTTGAAAAGGTGGAGGGCGGCTTTTGCAAGGCAAGGAGAGCCGATATTTGGCTAGATGAGAACTTAGTTCACTGTTGTGTAATGAACAGAGATGAGGGAAGTTGTAGTCTTGAAGGGGATAGAAAAAGAGTCAAACGTTGATGAGAGAGATGTTGTCCTTCCGGGGAGCAGGGTAGCAAACAACATGCAGTAGGTTATTAGCAAGCCATATGTGCTGAAAAGAGAGGGAGAGGTGTGCTTGCAGAGAGGACTTGGGTGGCCTGGGATACCGCCGCACACAAGCCGACCAGCCCACCCGGAATATGTATTAAAATTGGAAGTTTATAAGTATCAATAACAAGAGGCATGAATCGCACTCCTGTATGGTGTTGGAGGTAAACCTTTCGAAGTGGTAATTTATCACCTTACTGAATGAGAGATGAGAAGACTGGCCTGGACATTACTGTCAATATAACATTCCTTTAGTAAGTGGGCCCGATTTCCATTCCACTATGAGGAATCTATCATACATTTCTCCTCCCTCTTTGCAATCACACAACTCTCTCGCTCCTTGCTGCTCCGACCCCATTAAATAATTCCATTACCATTCTCTTTAACATCTCCTGAAGCCTCTTTGCAAGCTCTACAAACTTTCTCCCCACCATGTTATTATTCTTGGGCACAAGCTGGTTCACCTACTACATCTCCGAATTGCTTATTATGTCCATATCATCTACTTTAAGAGCCATCGCCTCAATCTTCTCACCTAGATCTCCCCTGAGATGGCCTAGTGTTAATGGGTTTGGAGCCATTGCATTGTGTGGTCTCTAGGTGTTCGGACAGGGTTTCCACAATATTATTTAAACCACTTAGGTATCATTGCGATCGGACCTTTTCTGTTACAGAAGGTCACTACCCGGAGAAGAAGAGTACAAAGAGGTTATCATTCAAGCAAGAGTTTCCTTTTGAATTTTTTATACTGGTTGACGTGGATGGCTGGTACTTGTCAGCCTCCAAGTCGGACGCTTCTGAGGCATCCTCTTTGATCAAGCCAGCCATCACTAGTAGTGCATTTGCTGCAAGATAATTACCGTGATTACACTACACTAGGACTCACTGACTTCAGCTTCTCAGCAGAACATTGTTTTTCTAGGAATTCATGATAGCTCCAGTCCAGTACCCTTTCATGAAATGCAATTCTAATGGGTGCACTGGCTTCACCTCTTGATTCCTTTGGTCTAAACATTGACTTGACTGGAATTGATCGAGTGTGATATCATTCCAAGAGTTGATACCATGACTAGGTGGATCACCCAATCTACCAAGGCCGGTACTACATGATGGCTATGGGCAAGAATGCTCCCTTGGGTACTGTCAAGACACACTTGAGAGGAAATAAACCGTGGAAAGTGACCAAGTGGGTGGACTGATTCTATATAATTGCACTACAAACCTTAGCGAGCAGTGCAGGCATGGTAGTCTGAGATCAGTGGTATCCAAAATTCCATCCTCATCCCTATCGTCATCCATAACTTCTTCCATCCATAATCACTATTTTCAATATCATCATCCATCTCCCTCCCTCACTCTCTTCGTCCCTCCCATCTATGCCTCAGTGGATCCAGGGCATTCTACTACCTATATACTGGAACCCATCCATTCTGCGACCCAGAAAAGAAATGAAAAGTGTTACCCACAAGTAACTGTACTGGTACCCCACAATCAGGAGATGATTAGATTAAAAATAAAAAAAGGTTCTTTCCCCACCCACATTTTCTCAACAGCCCATTTTCCTCGCCTACACAGGACTGTTTAAATACTCGCATCATACTGTAGGCTAACCTAAAGTTATAATAAGGCTGCATGAAATCATGGGATGTCCGGTCAAACAGAATGGTTTTGTAGACATTGTATCATTGATGGCTGTTGTGGTAATAATAATAGTGGTGTTGGGATGGGGAGGGCTGTAGGGTGGGTATGGTATTAGGAAAGACAAGTTGGTTGCCAGATTGGCCTGGGCCGCGAAGATAGAAAGGGAGGAGTATGGGAATGTACTGTACATACTGTGAATATAAGTGACCTTTTTAAATAAAATAAAATGCTTATTTCGGGAATATCTGAAATGCCATTAGGGGGGCCTATAGCAGAAGAGGTGAAATAGGCGAGTTTGCCACTTGGTTCAACAACAGGGGAGCTAGAGCCTTGGGTAATCAATATTTCAAATTGAATGTTCAACTAGCAAAAGATACTGATTTATATCAAAGGAGTCAAGGCCAACCTACTTGGAACCTTGATGCAAGAAAGGTTTGCTGTCACAAGCCAGCATAGTAATGGGATAATTTATCAGCGATTCAGTCTTGCTTCATGGATGGAATGGGAAGATTGAATGTGAACGGTGCCCCCATCGAATTGATCTCCTTGCTCAAGTTTCCTGCTCTGTTCCATCACTAAATCATACACACTGTGTTTTTGCTACTTGTTTAAGTTTGCAACCTCCACTCAATCCCCACATGCATTCTCTCCACCCTTTAGCATCATTCCTCCATAAACCAAAAATAACTGCCCTACGCTCATCCTGCAGTCTCTCATCCACTATGGTGTTAGAGCTTATTACAGCTTTCCGGATGAATGACCTGTCCGTTACAGCACAATTAACAAGATCGGCCTTGGTTGCAAGACTCGCAGCATTTGGTAGAGGTTCATCGCTGTTGCTCCACGAAAATCAATCAATTGGCATTATAGGGGCAAATTCTCATCAGGTGTCGGAGGAGTCCCGGTTGACCAACCTCAACAGTTCTGTGTCAAAATCTAACCAGCTACCTAAGGATGATAATCTTTGCCTATGCGCAACTACTTTGGTTGCAGATATGGACCTTGGAGATGCTAAACGGGGTATATCCATAGAGACTCGATGAACATTCATGATGGACTTCAGTTCTAAGCTGCCAGGTTGGTAGTAGTTGTGATGAGTCCAGAAATCAATGACCACAACTGAATAAATTTTGCATGAAGCAAGGGCTCCTTGAACACAGCAGATATTCCTTGGAAGTTGTTGCGAGGAATGAGTCATCACGAGGGGGCTGGTCAAACTTGGGAAGGGGAGAGAGATGGTGATCAGGTATCCGATAACTGGATTGATATCGCATAGAAGTCGCTATCCTGGGTCACAATCTTTCCTGTCGTAAGGCGGTAGTCGCTAGAGGGACCTTGCTGCCCTGGTGGTTTAGTTGCAGCCACTGGTGGAGCAGATCTTGGCATAGTGATTGGGCTAAGATTGCCCCATGTTTCCCCTGGGTTTGATGAATTCATCTTCGCAGCCGCAAGTCAAAGTGCAGATTGCTTCGCAGCGGGTTGCCTCACCAAGTTGTGTGAATTCCCGTTCACCGAACGCCAGATACCAGTGATGGGATTTGATTGTGGGAAAGAGCCCTATAGGTTTCTTGATACATAATAGCGGCGGGATTGGGCAGTATGCGTGTTGGAGTTATTAGGCATAATTAATGTGGACTTATTGGCTGCCCAATTAGGCTCATCATGTCCAGGATTAATGCGTTCGGTTCCTGTCAACTGTGGATTACTTCCTGTTGATCTTACTCTTGAATGTGGTTTTCCAAAATCCGCAATTTTTCTCGCATCACTGAAGTGCCTGAATGCGGTTTATCAAGTCTTCTGTTGTTGTTTGATCAGATTGCAGGGCTTTCATGTGATCTGTTAGAAAGTGATGAGAAGGCTGGTGTTGAAGGTGGTTCCTCTGATGTGGCTAATAGCAAATCAAGCCGTCCTTGGCCATCTCTTGCACCAGCTCTCCTTTGAGTCTCAATGGCCTGCAAGGAGCTTTGCCCCCAAAATGGTGAATTCTTGCAAAACCTGTCCCCTAAAGGGTCAATCTCATGGTACACTCACTATCCGTTGCATCAACAAATGAGGCCTCCTCGTTGCGACAAACTCACCCTCACACATGATATCTGTTGCTCAACCACAGATTCTGCTCCTTCACTTTGCAAATTCAGCAGCCAATTGCAGTTACCATTGATGGAATAATTGTAAAATTCGTCCAAAATGTCCCAGGACTGATAGTTCAAGTACTGAGATATGTTTGGCATGCCCAGTTCGGAAGATGGGAGTTTGAATAATACCATAAACCCTGATGGGGTTCATTCTTCATAGCGTGGTTTCTCTTATACCTGGTTTGTTATTGCGGGGTACGGGTCTACCACAAGTGCTGCTGATAGATATTCCTGTCACGTGAACCCGATAAGGAAGATAAGAAGACCCATATATTTCCTTTCTGACCAACATGACTGTTTTATCTGTCAGCTGTACTCGGAGTACACTAAATCAACTGCGATGACCTCTTTAGAACATGTCTCGGCATAGCCGGTAGTGCCCCCTGCTTGACACACCACGTCTCTGATGACCCTTCAACTCTTTCTCAACCCTCTCACTGCTCTCATCTCTGTTTGGTACACAGCATTGACCTGAGTTTTCATCTGTGCAAGCATCTGGCTCACTTGCCTTTGGAAAACCCCCCTCACCTCTTTTAGCACTTTAAACCATCATCATCCTCATTCGGCCTGCTAGACTTCCCTTCCAGCTACCAATTCTTTGCGACGTTCTTCACACCCACCACTGGAATGAGTGCTGCCGATTAGTATTATTACCGGTATGATATGGAAGCTCACTTGCCCTGATATCATACTAACAATTTACATATCATGTCCCAACAAAAGCCTGTCATTTCCTGTTAGGCTACTTGTCTGGTAAATTGAGACAGGATGGCTAACAAACTTCATCCTGACCATATGGTTGCTCTCATGAGCTACATCTTCCCGACAAAGCAAGCCTGCTCCTCAGGGTCCATTGATCCTCCATCCTTTAATCCTCAACACTGCATTACAAAGCAAGGCCAGACAAGCGTTCGTGCATTTCCCATCATGGATGCGATTGCCAGTATATGTGCATTTAAAGGGGGATCCCAGGCTGTGGCAGAAGTCCTACAATTGAACCCTCAAAAAGAAGCAATCACGCTCACCCTCGCAGCGAACGAACAATTTGAGCCTTGCCTGGTTGACCATCTGCAAAGTGTTGGGGGAAATTTGGGCACTGTGTCCAACGAGTTTACCACACAAGGAAGATTAGACCAGATTCAGGACGAGTTACGAAATATATATCAAGATTTGGCCTGGGTTTTAATGTTAAAGATATTTCTTGAGCTATACGAGCTCAGATTGGACAAGCAGAGAAGACGAGAGCAGAAGTGGCTTGATAACCTTCAGAGATTTGCGAACAAGTTAGCTAAATGCGGGAAGGGAATCCTTAGAGTACAAGGGATTGAGCTAGACCTAAACAAAATTGTGACCGGATTCAACATGGCAGAGGAGTTAGTTGACAAGCTTCGTCATTATCTATCATATCGTCTTACAGACGATGAGTGGCTTGAGGTATAAGGCTTTAATATTTGGGTAAACGAAAAAGCACAGCTTCTGCTTGGAGGTGAGAAGAATTTGAACTGTGAGAGTTTGGCACAGGAGTTAAATGATATCCAGTTCTTTGTTCCTTTTCCAAGTAGGTTTTATTTTTTGATTTGCAAGCTAACTTACGCCACCTGTACTAGATTCCCCTTCATTTCCTGAAAATGCATTCCAGCCTCGACATGCACTCAAGAAACTCACTTCTCTGACTCGCAACATTGAGTACCTAATTTCACTTACCCATTCTCCCTGCCTACAGCCTATCTTGCAATACCACATGTCTATTTCCATGGTCGCTGGACAGACTTGTACTGTGGAACTCCCCGAATCGCAAGATCAGTGGAGGCCTTTTTTGGAGATTGCCGCCACTTGAACTCTCCCCTGGCAGGAGGGTAATTCTGGAAAGCTTGCAGAATATTTTAAGCAGAACATTGTTACGTGTTCAGCCCACTGTGAATCTGTTCTAGCTCAGTACCTCACAGCTAAACGTGCCGATTTGTGGGATAATATTCCCTCTTTGAGCTATATTGGGGTCTCTAAAACCAGTTGCCACGCATGCTGTATCTGGTTCTGACCCTTTAACGAAATTGGCCAACAGACGTTTTATAGACATGAGTCGAACAGAAAATGGCAGTGGCCTTGGGCAATACCAACAGCACAAGAGCCTGTGAGGGAGACTACCGCTGGGGGGTCTTCTGGGAAGATCATATTGAGGAAGTCATTTGCGGAGGCTGTGGCTGGAAATATTTCCCCTGAATATATTAAGTATCTCAATAAGCAGGGGCTTTACACGTCTGGCTGCGAGTGGAATGGTATGTGTATTCCATAGGGCAGAGAAAACCCACATTTAAGGGAAGCTTGTAAGGCTGGTGTTCACTCTTGGCTTGCCTTGTATATTCAAAGATTGTCCGAGAGCTGAGAGCAACAGTTGGACTCCATACCCACTCATGCCTTCTAATTGATGATATTGTTTCAAAGGTTGTGTGGGCATCAGGTTTGGCTCAGGCATATGTAAGAGGGATTCTGGAATCAAATGTGTTGATGCTGGTTGTGGAAATGCCAAAATGTTTTTCTTTTTCCTTTTTCTCCTGTCTTGCTCTTTTTCTTGATGGAATTTGGAATTGCTCATTGTTGCAGAGGATACATATCTGGAAGCTTGCTGTATACCTGTCTCTATTAGAGTTCGTTACAGGGCGGACGGGGCCCCGCAAAACGCAGGCCTCCGGCCCTTTTCCCCGCCCCGCCCCACTCAACGGCCTTGGGCGGGGTGTCTTTTTCGGCATTCCATGCCCCAGTCCGCGCTTAGGCCCCTGCCCCACACATACCCCAGACGGGTCCCTGTCAAAAATAGGTGGTAACAAACGGGGCCCCGTCCAGGGAATGAGTGCCAGTGGGCCACGGACGGGGGCGGGGCGGGGATTACCCCCAAATACCCCCCCGGCCCTGTGTAAGGGCGGGGTCTGCCGCGTGAAAACCCGCCCCGCCCCGCCCCGTAACGAACACTAGTCTCTATCTTCTCCCATCTGCTTTCTAGTACCATTGACTTCTCAAGTCCTATTTTGAGCATAGCATAACCATGCTAAACTGTTGGAAAAGGGGAATTCAGGAACAGTAGCTCTTGCAATGGCTCTGCAGATATTTCAAAGAATCCCTGCCGCCTGGTATCACTCTTTCTATGCTCCTCAAATGAAGCCTCCTGTGGAAACCCCAAGCTCAACTGAAAGTGATAGCCATAGGAATAGCTTCCTACTGACGAAGACAAGTTGCAGCCTCATTCAAAACTCAACCATTTAGCCTTACTTGAAGAACGCGTGATATTAAAATCAGAATACCAAAATCCCACTTAGTCTGCAGCCGACTGTCCAAGCCAGAGATATTACTTGCCTTTCAACAGAGCATGAAATCTTCCCACTCCTGCCTGCTGCAGGACCTCCAGAGGTTCCTGCGCCTGACTCTCACATCTCTTGCTAACTAGTGACCCAACCATCAAGTTGCAAGCTAGTCGTAAGAACACTTGCATTTCCGGGAGTTGAAACTAACTGGTAGATATTCCATCAAAGTTGAGCAATAAGAGCAGATCCATCAAGTAGGATATCATGTTGCTGATCCTATAGACATGGAAAATCGGTGTGAGTTCCATCCTTCCATTCCATGAATAGTCTCTTTGCAGGAGGTTGCTCTAGGGGAATGATTTATTAAGGTGGAGACCCAGCGATAGGAGTGACACCCAGTGTAGCGACATATTGAGATGGCATCTGCCAGATGACACCACTCAACACAGCTAACAACTGGCAAAAATTACCAAGAATTGCCCTGAATTCCCGAAATAGCACTCGCCTCTCCTGCCTTGAATTCTTATCCTGTCATAGCTCCTACATGGGGGTGGCCAGACCACTGGAAGAACTCGCAGTTCTGCCTTCCTCCTTGGCTTGAATACCAATTTGCCTCCCACCCTGCATATTGGTAATGAAATAATACATCAGTGGAACATCAGAGTGGCCAATGGAAATCTCCTTTAAATGTTATTTGTTTAAAGTGTGTGAGCTTTTCTCACTACAAGAAGCTTATTCTGTTAAGAGGGATGGTTTAATTGCCAACTTTCCCAGCGATCCAAGACCTTTAAATCTGGATACTCATACTTGCGCTTGCTTATCAGTTTGCTCAGCAGCCTTGTTGAACAGTTACTCCCAGCAGCGGATCCCCCAAGGAGCGTGCAACTATACTTTCTTTGAATAGCCGGATATTCCAATTTGTGAGTAAAGGGCACTAGCAGAGGTGGAAGGCAGGCCATAGCAAAGGATATTAACAGACACTGGGAATAGGAGGGGATAGCAGGAGATGGTGGGATACAGCATGAAGGATGTCCCATGGTGTCCCATCATGCGAAAATAATTTGTTTCATATATGATGCTATCTGCGTGGAAGAAGGCTAGATATCTATCCATGAAAGCCCCGGTGATTGGCAATAGACTCTAAGTGGAGCGGTCAAGGATGCAGGAACTGTAGACTAGGTGACTACTCTCTCTCTAACTGTGAGCAAGCCAGGAGATATATCTCTCCGTCTAACTAACAACAACCAACAACTCCCAAAGCTCAGCTTACTCCAAAGAAACGCGCGACCCTAACTAAACCTGACCCCTAATCACAAACAAGCTACACTCATCCTGATATCGCATGATCCTCCGTGACCCGGGTTCCTCGCTGATATGAGTCAGTTCTCGATCAGGAAAGCCCACGAATGCAGAGAATTCCCCAAAGGTAGGATACTGAGATTCCCCCAGCCATTCCATTTGATTAGATACCGATCCCAGAAAAAAAACATCTTGAAATTACAAAATATGGAAGAGAAGAACTCAAAGTTTGCTAGGACGATGGTATAGGACGTCCGTATACCCGAGTATATCACTGCGCTTCCGGTGAACTTCTTTTCCAGAGAGAAGATAATTGGAATATCTTCAAACAGCCCGGCAATAATATAAGCACAAATACCAAAATGTAATGCTTGTGTATAAGCAGCTTTATCTATTCCCGGTATGTATCCTTTCTTTGCGAATACTAGCTTGAAACTTATGGCTAGGAATTTGTGTAGCAACCTTTGAAGAGCTGATATGGGATGCCCACTGGTGGGCGCCGCCGCAAGAAATTGACTTGGACCACCTCCGTGACGAGTATAACTTGCCACAAGCCGACACTGGAAGGTGGATTTTCGGAGATGGTCGGCACAGAGCCTGGCGGGAGAGCAGAGAATCCAAGCTTCTCCGGCTTTGCAGTGGCCCTGGACCAGGAAAGTCTATGTTGGCCAAGTGCCTTGGTGCCGAATTGCTCAGGGAACTCTGGAACCCCCCTAGAGGTGTTAAATTGGTTTTTAATGTTGTCCCACCCGGGCCCCTCACTAGTTGAAAATTAACTGATGAGGACAAGTGTATAGTATTCTTGTACAGGACGGGAACCTTTTCAATGTATGTAAGGCTGAACTTAATGAAAAGCAGGGTGATGGATTTTTCACCGACTCTAGTTCATTATGGGATGTTCCAGAAAAGGAGATTCGGGATTGCTAGACAGATCCGGTACACATTCTCCCTGATGGGGTAGATCGGTTTGGGGGGAGGTCACAGGCACAGTTGATTGCAAGAATTGTGTCAACGCTTGCAGACTATGTATGGCATAGTTGTAGAAGATAGAAAGAGAATTCACATGGAACTTAGGAACTTCGCTCTCACTTTCATTATCTTCACTCTACCTAAAAACTAAAGAACTTACGGTAGAGACAGGTGTATAAGTAAAACATAAGTAGCACTCCCTCATCCTTCCATCAATCACGCCACCTATTTCTCTATTCCCGCCATGTCCTTATTCCTCCGTACACTCCCGTGATAAATAAAGGAAATACATCTCTATCTAATCTCTTTCATAAACTGTGAACCATTCTATCTCAATCTCCCAAATCATCCGCAAGCATCTAAACAATCTTTCCGATTATTCCGCATATCCCAAAGCCAACCACCTCCTTCCAACAAGTTCTACCAGTCATGAAAGTCGGCACAGTCAAAATATTCCTCTCTAGTTGGGGCGTACTGAAACTTCGATTCCGGGCCACAAGAGAAAAGGCTGTCGGTAGCCGTATATTCACTTCCCACAGTGGAAATGATTTCACGAACGGACAAGAAACAAAAAGAAACAAATCGATACTACCGGAGAGGCAAACACCGCTCACACAGCCGGAAGGAGAACGAAGTCGATAGAATCACGAAACTCACGATGAAGAAAGAAAGAAAATCCCAATCACGTTCCGAAAAGGGCCTC
>Ga0307509_10002091_pt1 | contig 32894 bp, 34 predicted proteins | sample 10_EM_MG_FD_202245 | JGI IMG/M metagenome (GOLD analysis project Ga0307509, IMG submission 202245) | Populus trichocarpa ectomycorrhiza microbial communities from riparian zone in the Pacific Northwest, United States - 10_EM | ecosystem: Host-associated > Plants > Roots > Unclassified | place...
GCCTGGCTCGCTATCATACCAGTCGTTCCTTCCGGTCATGTTGTGATCAACATTTCTCATGCCGGGTAATCATATGCTTAGGTCTTACATATCAGACTACATATGTCGGTCGGCTTAACTTTGAAGCACCATAACTTCTTATCCAACCGTTCGCACCTCGCCATTCAACTTCTTACTGATAGAGAAATATTTCTTCTATAGTAATCGGCGAAAACCCCTTGGTCGCATTGCTCGTGCGCTTGCGTAGAGACTAATAACGATCTGTCGTGTAGTTGTAATAACTATGACGGGGGTGTGAGTCGAACACGTGACCTTCTGAAAGAAGTCACCTGTTATTCCGACTACGCTAGTTCGTGTGCGTCAAAATAGGGTAACTTTGCCCTGTAAATCCTTACGGGGAGTCCATGCGCCTAACACGAGCTACCCTCTTCGAAGTGTTCGTCCCGAATACTCTATGTCTTATTATACAATTTTTATCTTCCATCTCGAGTTCTACATAGTAGGGGTACAAACCACCAGCGTTTATTTGTCGACTGATGGAAAACCTTGCTTATGTTACTCGACCTCTCTCGGGCCCGGCATCTCCGGGTTCTCTCTATGAAACCTTTCCACCTCTTCCTGCGTGTTCATTATTCGTTCGGGTGGCTCCCAAGTATTTTCGTCCTCCGCGCAGCCCTTCCATTTCACAAAATACCGAAGCTCGTTCATGGGTTTGTTCCTTCCTCGAACCTTCCCCCTGTAGGAAATGATCTCACTCTTGACGATCCTTTCTACCTCCCACTCTAAATCTCCCTCGATCTCTTGGGGGTCTCATGGGGGTTGTTTGCGATGCGGTCGGGTCGAGGCTCGGTAGGGTTCCAACAGCGAAACGTGAAACATTGGATGAATTTTCCACCTAGGCGATATTTCTGGCTTGTAGGCACGACTTCCTTTCTTCTCTAAAACTTTGAACCGGCCATACAGCTGGGGACTCAACTTCTTCCCTGGTCGTTTGGTACGTATGTTTTTCGCATTCAACATTACCAAGTCACCGACCTCGATGTTGGGTTGTGCTGTCGCTTTTCGGTCATAATATTTCTTCATCGATTCCCTTGTGTTTTCTAGGGTTTGTTTCGCCTGGTGGTGTATGTCCTGCATCCAGTGAACATACAATGCCGCCCCGGGGTTCTGAGCTTCTCTTTCTTTCATCCATTCCGTCTGTGGATGAAAGCCGTAGTTGGTGAAGAAAGGGGTCATATTGTGTGCGTTGGTAGCTGAGTTGTTGTAGGCGTGTTCTGCTAACGGCAACAGTTGGTACCAGTCGTTCTGATCGTAATTGACAAATGTTCGTAAATAACCTTCCAGCACTTGGTTGGTCCTTTCTGTTTGCCTGTCAGTCTGAGGGTGGTAAGCCGTTGACATGCGCCTCTTAACTCCTAGCATCTTGCACAATGATTCCCAGAATTCGCTGGAAAACTTCGCGTCCATGTCCGATATGATTTCGGTCGGTAATCCGTGAAGTGTCCAGACTTCCCGAAGGAAGGTATCCTCAACGTCTTTTGCGGTCGCATTTTCATGGAGGCCGATAACATGAGCCATCTTGGTGAACCGGTCTACTACTACCATGATGTGGGTTTTTCCCTGTGATTTCGGTAGTTGGGTGATAAAGTCCGTCAATATGGAGGACCAGGCGGCATAATGTACTTCTAATGGTTGAAGTAATCCGTACTTGGCATGCCGTCGGGATTTACTGTGTTGACATTCGTCGCAGGATCGTACATAGTATCTGATCCAATCTGCGCGTCCTTTCCAGTAAAGGTCCCTTGTTACTATCTCAATCGTTTTCTCCTGTCCGAAGTGCCTTGCTACTAATGAGTCGTGACAGCCTTGGGCTATCTCTGTTTGAAGGGCTTCGTCCTCGGGGATGTACAAACCATTTTTGTAATATAGTAACCCGTCCTTTTCTATCCATTCGTCCGGCATCTTTTTCTCGCTTTGTCTTAACCTAACCAGTTCATGGCCTCGGTCCTGCCACTTCTCATCCTCCTTACCAGCCATTCTAATTCTGTCCAGAAATGAATCGTTCATTGTTCGCGTCAGGGCTGCATTGACGTGAGCGCTTGATAACATTTCTTTTTCTTTCATTAACCGAGGGTGATAGCCGATATCAGCTGCGCTAGAGAATTTGTTTTCGCTTGTGTCCGTGTGAAGGAAACCTATTTTAATTTTTTCTTCCTGGGGCGTGATGGATCGCTTAGGGTTCATGTCACTTGATCCGAAGCCCATCTTTCCTCCCTCGGTTATTCCCAGATCGTCTACTTCCATGGCGTCGGCGTTGGCAACTTCCTCTACTATGAGTTGCGCTATCCGGTCTCCTGCCTTAAATACGCAGTCTGCTTCGCCATGATTTCGAAGTATGACCCTGACTTCTCCGGTGTAATCTGCATCTATTACACCACCGCCCACTGCTATTCCCATCTTGCTAGCCATACCACTTCTCACGGCTAGCCTTCCATAGGTTCCTTCCGGCAATCCTATCGCAATACCCGTTTCCACCATTGTTTCTCCTTTTGCTGGTACCGTCCCGTCTGTCAGGGCGTAGATGTCATTACCTGCTCCGAATCGTGATTCTTTCCTTGGAATTATAGCCTTATCCGAAAGTTTCATTATTCTGAGGCTTGTGGTTTCGTGTTTTTCTGGAATGAGGGCTGTCTCTGCGCTTCGCTTTTGCTGAATTATGTAAATTTGGAAATGTTCCGATTTCAAAATTGACTGTTCACTGTGACGAGCTCCCTCCTCAGGACGGTACTCCGGCCGTCTACTTAACGGATCTGGTTTCCCGCCTCTGCTTCCTGGTCGATAAACTATTTTGAAGTTGTAGTTTGTCAACTCCTGTGCCCATCAAATTTGGCGTTGGTTCCAGACTTTTTTGGTCAAAAAGGACTGTAGGTTCTGGTGGTCAGTGTATACCGTCACGGGCTTTCTTCACCCCAGAGGGATCTTTTCCATTCCTTGAATGCTTCCATGATTGCGAGTAATTCCTTGTCATGTATCTCGTAATTTCTTTCTGCACTGTTTAATATTCGAGAATGAAAAGCCATGGGGTGAAGCCGTCTCCCCTGGTATTGCGACAGTAGGCATCCGAGCGCGAAGTCGCTTGTGTCTGTCTCGACCACCGTTCTTCTTCCTGGGTAAAAATGCGATAAAATTGGTGAAGTTGTAAACCGCTTCTTTAACTCCTCAAACGCGTCTTCCTGCTCTCTTCCCCAGTGAAAATCTATTGGGTTTCCTTTTAAAGTTTCGGTTATTGGCTTGCAAACTTTTGAAAAATCCTTGATGAATCGAGATAAAAATTTGCGAATCCAATGAAGATTTGAACTTCTTTAACCGACCTTGGGTGTGCCCAATCTTGAAGGCTTTTCACTTTCCTATCACTCATGGTGACGCCGCTTGTCTTGACAATGTACCCCAGGAATGCGACTTCTTTTTGATGGAACACCGAGTTCTTCAACGAGACTGCTAAGTCGTGTTGTTCAAGTCGGTCGAGGACTTTTTGGACTAGTTTTATGTGGTGGTCCATAGTTTTAGAGTATATTAGGATATCGTCCAGGTAGACGACTACCCCGTGGGCCAAGAATTCCCTTAGGATCTTGTTCATCATTGTCTGAAACGTTGCGGGAGCGTTGACGAGTCCGAAAGGCATGACCTTGTATTCGTACTGTCCGTATCGCGTACGAAAAGCGGTTTTATGTTCATCGCCTTTTCTCATCTGAATAAGATGGTATCCATCTTGGGGGTCGAGTTTAGTAAATACTTTTGCTTCAGCAAGGCGGTCTCTTAGTTCATCCATGAGCGGTAGATTGTATTTATTCAGGATTGTTAATTTGTTGAGGTTCCTATAGTCTACGCACAGCCGTAGACTTCCATCAGGTTTTGGAACAAAGAGGATTGGAGCGCCATAAGGGGAATCGCTGTCAGCTATGGTTCCCTCAGCCATCATTTTCTTGAGGTACTTATCCAGCTCGTTCAACTGGTGCGCCGACAATGGATAGATTGGACCCACGGGGGTTCGGCCCCTTCCTTAAGGTTGATGGCGTGATCGAAGGTCCTTCGAGGCGGCAACATTCTGGCTTTTTTCTCTTCAAAAAGTTCCTTATACTGCCAATATGGTTTTGGCAGCGTCTGCAGTTGTACTCCCCCTTCTTCCTCTCGTTCTATCCGTCCCACATACTGTGCTTCCTCATCGTAAGCCACAGTTTCATCCCATTCAAAAATATCCGCCACCGCCTCATCTTCTATATGAGCGTGGCACTTTGTTTCTTCAAAGGCCCATTTACGTGGGTCCGCGATATTTTTAAGGGGGTGCTCATCATGCCACCACCCAAAGGGTATGATCAACTCATACCTTCCTGCATTCGCAATTTCGCAGGATATCATACCCCGGTGGCCGTTGGCACCGATTTCTAGAAGAATAGGATGTGTATAGAATGTTCCTCCAGTAGGCACGGTTTCGCCATCGAAGGTTGTGATTTTTAACGGTGAGTACCTAGCTTCGGTCGGGATTTCGAGCCGTCGTGCGGTGTCTTGGTTCATGAGAAAGATTTTTGAGCCAGAATCTAAGAGGACGTTTATCGCGTGTTTTCGTTCTTTGATTTCAATTAATGGCTTCCCCTCAGGGCAGGCGTAGTGCTTGGGTTTTTTAATGGGTCTAGAGCTTTCGCCCGGTCCTTGATCAAATGTTTTCATCGTCGAGGTTACAAGTAGCGTGGGGGTTTGTTACCGCGCCTGCGCAGTTTCGGCTCCTAAAGCCTCCTAAGACAAACCTTTACAATAAGTGTCATATATTTTGATATCGGGCAGCCCACTACTAGCGGTCTTTACCTCCTGCCAAGGAGTTCCCATATCACAGGAGTGGTGGTTCACTAGAGTACCTCTCGTGTTCGCGACTAGGATGCGCTGTCCATTATCGTCGACTTAGCCCTCATCTGAGACTGTCCCCTGTGACGAGTCCACCGTACCTTCGCCTTCGAGTTTGGTCTCACTCCCGAGACCCCCTCGGATACCATTCGTCGGGCATGAACCTTGTGCGCAATAGAGGCGCCCCCAGCTTCTATTTGCGCGGCTTTTTTACTCGGAGGGAAAGTCAGGTTGCCCTGGAATTCGACCCTCCTCACCTGTGTCGTGCAACTCAAGTTCCGTTCCCACGGATGGTAATCTTCTTTTTCCCTTTTAGTCTCGTCGACCGCCTTCTTCTCTTGTAATTTTTTATGGCTCCAGTGGTGAGCACGGACTACCCATTTTTGGACGTAAATTGGCAACCGGAATCCTTTGGTCTTTTAGCCTTCCGGTGGGAGCCCGTCACCGACTACGCCGCAGGTCTTTCGATTCGAGGCGGCAACCTGACTACCCGATCACCGTGGTTGTCAGTACCTCGATGACCTTTTTATAAAATGTCGTCATCATTAAAGGCCCAAGCCACGGGCCTTTGCATCGCTCGCTTTGAGCTTTCTCCCTTGCCATCAACGGCAACGGTGGCTACCTGGGGGTGTCGTTTTGGCGTGAATGCGGATGGTCGTTTTGGGCTTTGATTGCCCTCGATACACCGCAAATACTTGTATAGGTTTTCAACAATGTTTCCACAAGTGGTTTCTCAACCCCCATCGTGTGCATTCGTTGTCAGATTTCCACTTATCGACAACCTTCTGATCGACGCCCTGGTGTGCTTCCGACCACACCGTATGTCTAACCTCCCCCGTCGGTGCCACCGACCCTTCTTTCTTCACCTTTCTCTCCCCTGCCTTTTTCTTCTGGTAGGCCGCCTTCTCCGTAGCCGTGTATTGCTTCTTTACACGCTTTGCGGTAACCATCGGCTTCGAATCCTCGAACTTTCTTTTCTCGCCTTGTGTCGCGCCGCAGGGACCGCCTCCTCGAAGATCTTTTCTTTCCTTGAAATCTTCTTCCGCTCAGGTTACGGTCCTGACAGCTTCCAACCATTCCCCATCGTCGACATATTCTCTGTGTCAGAGCCGTCGCAATGCTTCCACGGGAAGTTCGTCTTCAATCATTTTTCTCCAGGCTATCCCGGTGACTCTTGCATGGATATCGAGATTTTCCATCTCCATCAAGAATTTGGCGACATCACCGCGATATTTGACCAATCCCATTTCTCTCAGGGATTTTTCCGCCTCATGGGTGGGTCCCAAGCGTCGCAGGGCTTGTTCTGCAAAGACATGCCAGAACTCGTATCCTTCTTGTCTCGTATAACCTATTTCTCCGGTCATTTGTCGTCGGTAGGTTAACGCAAACGGTGCGACTTCTTTCCCGTCCATTCGGCTTATGGCGTATCGCATTCATTGTGCCTCGTCTTCCCATTGGCAACTGTTTCGACCAAAATAATCCGTGCATGTCATTAGCCACATGCGAATATCTTGGTGTTTCTTATTCCGACAGATGGCAGGGGGTTCCGCTGGGACTCGTGTCCGTTGTCCCAAGGCGTTGGCCATGACCCGTGAGAAACAGGTTAAACTGGTCGTCATTTTCGGCGTCATAGTTGTTTTCTTCTGGCTGGGGTGGGTGTCTCTCGTCCCGTCTTCCTTTCCTGCTCTCGTCTGGCTTTCTTCCAGACCCTTCTCCCTCATCATCGGGGTCTCCTCCCCCTCCTCCGCTTGGAGCTCCAGCCGCTCCGTGTCGTGGTGGTGGTGGTTTTCCTCCACCAGCCCCTGAAACCTTGGGTGTCGGATCGGACACCTTGCCTTTTCCCTTAATCTGCCCCATTAAGGTTTGCCCCATTGCTTTTAGCTCCGAGATCTCACCATCTCGTGCTTGCTCTGCCAGGGGGTGCTCTAACATCTCTTGCTTCATGAGATTAAGACTTATCTCATGATTTTCCAGTTCCCTTTTGTGCTGCTCATTTAACCGAACCATTTCTTGGTCGAGGAGTAGGTCTCGGTGTATTGACTGAGCCTCCGTTCCTTGTACCGTCTCGTGTAGCTGGGATGTGACAGCCTCATGTCTGGCTTGTCTGTCATCGGTTTCCCCCAGCCTCTCGGCTACCATGGAAGCGAAGCTTTCTTGGACCATCTGGGATTCTTGGTCCAGGATCAGTACTTGTTCGTCCATTCGGTTAAGTTCCTGCCCCACAATTTGGGCGCCAGCCCTCAACTGCGATTTTAATTTCAGCAGTTCATGAGCCATGGTCAGAACGTCGGCTGGTAGGGAGTTGAAGGATAGATGTCATGCATCCCGACTTTCTTTGAGCGTTGGATCGAATCGGCCCAGGATTCTGTCCAAGCGTTCGATCCGTCCTGACATGACAGACTCGCGGGTAGGGGCAGGACTCTTTGAGCCTCTTTGTCGCCTGCTTCGTTGCTTGACCAAGAAGCCGATTCCAAGGCTTGGGGATCGGGGCGCGGTGCCTCCACGTGACCGAGCTAATCGAGTGCTGTCGGTTTGCACGCTCGGGGCTGTGTCCTGGGACAATTCGTCTTGTCCTTCTCCTTCGGGTGTTTCTGCTGATCGCCATTCCATGGCCTCAGGCACTTTGGGGTCAGAAGCCATCTTTGTGGTTTCTATAAGGCAAACTTATCTTTGGTTTCCTCCCCACACTGCTAGTATCTCAAAACACTGACTTGAGTGTTGATTGCTTTCGGGGTACTGGGTGTACCAAATGGAGTTCGATTTCTCCGAGTGGGTGTGATAGATGAAGTCTTTTCCGTACTGGTATTGGTATAGTGGGGTAATGTCTTCGAGGGTAACGGTATTTTCTGGGTTTATCCACCAGAAATAAGATTCGTGATAGGGCTCTTGTGTCCCTAATTCGGGTATAGGCGTGAGGACTTCATTTATCGAGATAGTCCTCAATGGTCTTGGTTCGAAAGGCTTTTCGGGTTGAGGAGTATGAGTGTCTCTGCCAAACATTCGTCTCGGTAACGATGAGAAGTATCAATATACTGTTAGGTGGTAGCTTCGGCGTGAGGTATTCTGACAACTAGGACCTGAATAGTGATTATATCGGAGAACTTGTTAAGAAGACACGAGTAATGTAGGCTAGATATAATATGCACTTCGGTGTAGATAGTCGAACTATTGGTAACGATATAAAAGTGTGAATAACTTATTATATTGATAAGATCTCTTCTCCGTGCTTGTTGATCTCTATCTACTCCGGGCACTTGCCCGCCTCTTATACCCTTTCCCGCGGTACATCTATCTATCATACTAGCGAAGTACCTTTTCCAACTTCTCCTAGTTTCCGTGAATGTGCAAACACCATTTGACCCTGAGTTCTCGCACACCACTTTGGCTTTAATCATTGCCCAAGTAATTGTGTCCAATTACTGGTTCTCGATTCTTATGCCATATGAACTTGGTCTGTATATGCAGCCTGGCTCGCTATCATACCAGTCGTTCCTTCCGGTCATGTTGTGATCAACATTTCTCATGCCGGGTAATCATATGCTTAGGTCTTACATATCAGACTACATATGTCGGTCGGCTTAACTTTGAAGCGCCATAACTTCTTATCCAACCGTTCGCACCTCGCCGTTCAACTTCTTACTGATAGAGAAATATTTCTTCTATAGTAATCGGTGAAAACCCCTCGGTCGCATTGCTCGTGCGCTTGCTTAGAGACTAATAACGATCTGTTGTGTAGTTGTAATAACTATGACGGGGGTGTGAGTCGAACACGTGACCTTCTGAAAGAAGTCATGTGTTATTCCGACTGCGCTAGTTCGTGTGCGTCAAGGTAGGGTAACTTTGCCCTGTAAATCCTTACGGGGAGTCCATGCGCCTAACACACTGGTTGTGATGTACCAGGTTCAGTGATCTGGCGATTAGGGACAGGCGGGAGGCAACAACCCTTTCCAGGATCTTGGAAACAGTGTGAAGGAGGACGATAACCCTAAAGGATGAGGGAGAATCATGGGAGGTCTTGCCCGGCTTATCAAGCACTATGCTGTTGGCCTTTTTCATGGAGACTGGATGGTAGCCAAATTTAAGGGGGGCGTCTAGGATGTCTGTCTGGAGTCTGGGTACCATAAGGTGGAACCTTTTCCATACGGATTAGGGGATCGTATCCGGTCCCGGAGCAGGGGACGTGGAGCACTTTCGCAGGGCGGCAGAAATCTCACTAGAGAGGAGGGGGTCGCACCCTTTGTGGGGCCTAGGAATTGCGGGTACGATTGGTAAAGGTTATGGCGGGAAGAAATGAGCGAGTAGGGCGTTGTTGACCTCCTCAGTGGAGGTGACGTGTGTGAGGTTAGGGAACCTGGGCGTGACTCTGCCGACGGCAAATTTCTTGGCCATCCAAATGGTCCGGGGTGTGGCGTCTGCCAGGAAGGACTTCCAGTGTTGGGCCTTTGCGGCTCTAATTGACTTGAAGTGCCCTTGCTTGGAGAGTCTGGCCACCGTCCTGTCCTGTGGATCGTTTGTGGCCCGGGCCTTCCTGGGCGGATGTGTGGAAATCTTTCCGCAGTGTTGTCAGCAGCGGGAACCACCATAACTTGGCCCTGATTGAGGGGCGCCGGAGAGGAGTGTGGGCTGTGAGCAGCACAACTACGGTGTTTAGGTTTGAATCAAACCACTTTTCCAGCGAGTATCTAGTAGGGAGATTCGGAAGGGGAGGGAGTATGACCTCTTTGAGTAGTGGTTCTAGGGTAGGCCAGTCAGTTCTGATCCAGTTCGGGGCAGGGGGCAGTGGAGCTCTGATGGGGTGAGCAATGGTGATGGTGATGGGGACATGATCAGAGCCGGTGGAGGGTAGATCAGTTGACCAGTCTTGGAAGAAGGGTACTAAGGAGGAGGATGTGAACGCAAGGTCCAGGACTGACTGTGTGGATGATCTTTGGAGTGGGAAGCGGGGGTATACGCCCGGGGTGTTCAGAAGTGTGTATCCATGCTCAGCAGCCCTGGAGAAGTAGTGGGAAGGAAGCCTCGAGTTCGGACAAGTTGTGTCTTCTAATCGGGTCTGCCGAGGGGTAGTGAATGTTAAAGTCTCCCACTAGCAGGGTAGGGAAGGCCATGCTTGGAAGAGCGAGGGTGGGAGAGACTGTCCTTTCTGTGGCTGTTCAGCCCCAGACGCTGTAACAGTTGACTATGTGGAATATTTCGGGTTTTATGCCGAACATGGTGGGGGCGGATATTTCAAGAGTAGCCTGGTCGGACCTGCTTGTGAAGATTGGGGTGATGGTGGCCAGGTCTATAAGTGACCTAAAGGCATAAAAGGTTACCCGAGGGCGGCAATTGGGAATCAAGGGGGCAAACGAGGTGGAGCCTGCGAAAAAAGGTAAACGATTCCTTCAGACCGAAAATTCTTGAAGGCAAACAATCAATGGGGGATGTCTTGCCGAAGCAAAGGAATTAAATAAGGCAAGAAACACATCCCAGCTCCCGAGGCAGTTGTGTTGAACAATGGAAAGAACTTGTCCAGGGCCCGGTCCTGGTGGCGAAGCTTCGCTAATGTGCCATATCTTACCAGGCTGAGCCTGTCGGAGGGCGGGTGGATGGTGAGGGACTGGCCGGCCCCTTGGGGGGGGGGGGGTGTTAGGCGCACGAACTCCCCGTAAGGATTTACAGGGCAAGGTTACCCTACCTTGACGCACACGAACTTCGAAGGAAAAAGATAACAGCCACTTCAAGCCCCAGCATTGGGACGGCACGTCATCACAGGCCGCCTGGGTAGTTGGGTCCCAACACTAAAGACCACTATCAAAGGAAGACATCTTATAATACCGTATACGTCGCGGCCTTCAGTCTGACTGGAACCCGTTCGCAGGATGTCTGAGGGTAGATCTTCGGGCACCTGATGCAGGCGGAAGCAGCTGGATCGGAAGACGGGGCATAAACCTACAGACACTTGAAGACAGACTGGCAGAATAGTGGGTTGAAGGTAACGGGACGCTTGGCACGAAAGTTAGTCCCCTCGTACGTACAAAGACTTTTAGAGTATGAAGGAGGTGACTATGCCCGGTAAGTGGATCGGGTGCATCCACAGAGGACAAGTTGGTAAAAGATGCAGTCCGAGGGAAAAAGCCTATAGGTACGATCACAAGGACAAGTCGTGTAATGGCGGAAGACCTGAATACAACACGCGGTTGAAGGTTGAATTCTCGACGGAACTAACCAAAGAAGACTCGCCATCTTCTGTTCGGCGAGTTAGACTACCCTCGACGAACACGAGGGCAAGATAATTCGTAACCATCGTGGTCAACGGAGGAGCGGATGAGATCACACCTGACATTGTCTCCACACCATCAGGTATAACAGAAGCGCACACCGATAAGGTGGCCATGGGAGCAAAAGGTGTGGTAGAGAGTTTTCGGGGTCTACGAGTGTTGGCACTCAGGTGAAGTTGGCAGAGTTGCGGGCAAGATACTTAATTAGTATAGAGTTGGCATGTATAGAACGATTGCTCAGACGCGGAATATAAATATTGAAGCATCTTCGCTGCTATTAGACACAACAAGGATGGAGAAGAGATCTTATCAATATAATAAGCTATCTACACTTTTATATCGTTACCAATACTTCGAGAATCTATACCGAAGTGAATTATTATATCTAGCCTACATTACTCATGTCTTGTTCACGAGTTCTCCGATGCAATTACGATTACGGTCCGAGTTGTCGGGATACCTCACCCCGAAGCTACCACCTAACTGTTAGGTGGTAGCTTCGGCGTGAGGTATTCCGACAGCTAGGACGTTGATCGTAAGTATATCGGAGAACTCGTTAAGAAGATACGAGTAATAGAGGCTAGATATAATTATTCACTTCGAGGTAGATCGTTGAAGTATTGGTAACAATATAAAAGTGTAGAATAACTTATTATATTGATAAGATCTCTTCTCCGTGCTTGTTGTTCTAAATAGCAGCGAAGATGCTTCGATATTCATATTCCGCGTCTGAGCAATCGCGGGATACATGCTAACTCTATACTAACTAAGTACCTTGCCCCCAACTCTGCGAACTTCACCTGAGTGCGAACACTCATAGACCCTGAAAACTCTCTATCACACCTTCTGCTCCCATGGTCAACTTATCGGTGTGCGCTTCCATTATTCCTGATGGTGTGGAGACCACGTCAGGTGTTAGCTCATCCGTTTATCCGTTGACAACAATGGCTACGAATTGTCTTGCCCTCGTGCTCGTCGAGGTTGGTCTAACTCGCTGGACAGAAGATGGCCAATCTTCCTTGGTTGGTTCCGTCGAGAATTCAACTTGCACGTGCATATTGTATTCTGGTCTTCCGGCATTACACGACTTGTCCTCGGGATCGTACCTATAGGCTTTTTCCCTCGGACTCCATCTTTTACCAACTTGTCCTTTGTGGATGCACCCGATCCACTTACTGGGCATAGTCACCGCCTTCATAGTCTACACGACTTAGTAGGTACGAGGGGACAAACTTTCGTGCGAAACGTCCTGTTACCTTCTACCCACTCCTCCGACTGCCCGTCTTCGAGTGTCTGTACCTTTATGCGCCGTCATCCGATTCACCTGCTTCAACTTGCATAAGATGCTGGGAGGTCTCCTCTCATATATCCTGCGAACAGGATCCGGTCGGACGGACGGCCGCGACGTATACGGTATTATAAGATGTGTTTCATTGATTGTGGTTTTTGGTGTTGGGACGCAACTACCCAGGCTGCCAGTGATGCTGGGCCGTCCCAACGCCGGGGCTGGAGGGGGGTGTTATCTTTTTCCTTCGAAGTTCGTGTGTGTCAAGGTAGGGTAACTTTACCCTGTAAATCCTTACGGGGAGTCCGTGCGCCTAACACGAGCTCCCCTCTTCGAAGTATTTGTCCCGAATACTCGGTCTATTATACAATCTGTCTTCCATCTCGACCTCCACATAGTAGGGGTAAAAACCACAGGCGTTTGCTTGTCCACCGATGGAAAACCTTTCTTATGTTACTCGACCTCCCTCGGGCCCGGCATCTCTGGGTTCTCTCTATGAAACCTTTCCACCTCTTCCTGCGCGTTCTCCATACCTTCGGCTGGTTCCCAAGTATTCTCTTCCTCCCCGCAGCCTTTCCATTTTACAAAATACTGAAGCTCTTTCATCGGTTTATTCCTTCCTTGAACCTTTCGCGTGTAGGAAATGATCTCACACTTGACGATCCTTTCTACCTCCCACTCTAAATCTCCCTCGATCTCTTCGGGGTCCCGTGGGGGTTGTTCGCGATTTGGTCGCTTCGAGGCTCGGTAGGGTTCCAACAGCGAAACATGAAACACAGGATGAATTTTCCACCTCGGCGATATTTCAAGCTTGTATGCCTGACTTGCTTTTTTCTCCAAGACTTTTAACGGGCCATACAGCTTAGGACTCAGCTTGTTCGATGGTCGTTTGGTACATATGTTCTTTCCATTCAACATTACCAAGTCGCCGACCACGATGCTGGGCTGTTCCATGGCTTTTCGGTCATAATATTTCTTCATCGATTCCCGTGTATTCTCTAAGGTTTGTTTCGCCTGTTGATGTATGTCTTGCATCCAGTGAGCATACATTGTCACCCCAGGGTTATGAGCTTCTCATTCTTTGATCCACTCCGTTTGTGAGTGAAAACCGTAGTTGGCAAAGAATGCTGTCATTTTATCTGCATTGGTTGCTGAGTTGTTGGAGGCGTGTTCAGCTAACGGCAATAGTTGGTTCCAGTCGTCCTGAACTTAGTTGACAAATGTCTGTAGGTAACCTTCCCGCACTTGTTTGGTTCTTTCAGTTTTTCCGTCAGTCTGAGCGTGATAGGCTGTTGACATCGGCCTTTTAACTCCTAGCATTTTGCACAATGATTGCCAGAATTTGCCGGAAAACTTCGCGTCCATGTCCAATATGATTTCGGCAAGTAATCCGTGAAGTTTCCTGACTTCCCGAAGGAAGGTATCCCCAACATCGTTTGCGCTCGCATTTTCGTGGAGGTCGATAAAATGACCCATTTTGGTGAACCGGTCTACTACTACCATGATCTGGGTCTTACCCTGCGACTCCGGTAGTTGGGTGATGAAGTCCGTCGATATGGAGGACCAGGTGGCATAAGGTACTTCTAAGGGTTGAAGTAGTCCATACTTAGCATGCCGTGGGGATTTACTGTGTTGGCATTCGTCGCAGGATCGTACATAGTCTCTAATCCAATCTGCCAGCTTTTTCCAGTAGAAATCCCTTGTTACTATCTCAATCGTTTTTTCCTGTCCGAAGTGCCCTGCTCCTAGCGAGTCGTGACAGCCTTGGGCTATCGCGGTCTGAAGCGCTTCGTTTTCCGGAATATACAGCCGCTTTTTGTAGTATAGTAACCCGTCCTTTTCTATCCCTTCGTCCGGCATCTTTTTTCCACTTTCCCTTAACATAACCAGTTCACGGCCTCGGTCCTGCCACCTCTCGTCCTCTTTTCCAGCCATCCTAATCTTGTCCAGAAATGCATCATTCATTGTTCGCGTCAGGGCTACATTAACGTGAGCACTTGATAGCATTTCTCTTTCTTTCGTTAACCGAGCGTGATAACCGATATCAGCTGCACTACAGAATTCGTTGCCGCTTGTGTCCGCCTGAAGGAAACATATTTTAGCTTTTACTTCCTTAGCCGTGATGGATCGCTTGGGGTTCATGTCACTTGATCCGAAGCCCATTTCTCTTCGCTCGGTTTTTCCCAATTCGTCTACTTCCATGGAGTCGGCATTGGCAACTTTCTCAACTATGAGTTGTGCTATCCGATCTCCTGCCTTAAATATGCAGTCCGCTTGGCCATGATTTCGAAGTATGACCTTGACTCCTCCAGTGTAATCTGCATCTATTACACCACCGCCCACTGCTATTCCCATCTTGCTAGCCATACCACTTCTTGCGGCCAGCCTTCCGTAGGTTCCTTCCGGCAGTCCTATCACAATGCCCGTTTCCACCATTGTCTGTCCTTTGGCTGGTACCAGGCCGTCTGTTAAGGCGTAGCTGTCATGACCGGACGCAAACCGTGATCCTTTCGTCGGGATTATAGCCTTATCTGAAAGTTTCATTATCCTGAGGCTTGTAGGTTCGTGTTTTTCTGGGACGAGGGCTGTCTCTGCGTTTCGTTTTTGATGAATCATGGAAATTTGAAAATCTTCTGATTTCGAAATCGACTGTTCACTGTGATGAGCTCCCTCCTCAGGACGGTACTCCGGCCGTCTACTTAACGCGTCGGGTTTCCAGCCCCTACTTCCCGGTCGATAGACTATTTTGAAGTTGTAATTCGTCAACTCGTGTGCCCATCTAATTTGTCGCTGGTTCCAGACTTTTTTGGTCAGAAAGGATTTTAAATTTTGGTGGTCCGTATATACCGTCACGGGTTCTTCTTCCCCCCAGAGGTATCTTTTCCATTCTGTGAACGCCTCCATTATTGCGAGAAGTTCTTTGTCATGTATCTCGTAATTTCTTTCAGAGCTGTTCAATTTTCGAGAATGGAAAGCCACTGGGTGAAGCCGTCTCCCTTGGTATTGTGACAGCACGCATCCTAGCGCGAAGTCGCTTGCGGCTGTCTCGACCACCATTCTTCTTCCCGTGTAAAAATGCGATAAAATTGGTGCCGTTGTAAACCTCCTTTTCAACTCCTCAAACCCCTCTTCCTGCTCTCTTCCCTAGTGAAAATCCTTTGGGCTTCCTTTTAACGTTTCGGTTATTGGTTTGCAACCTTTTGAAAAATCTTTGATGAAACGAGGATAGAAGTTTGGGATTCCAATGAAGATTTGGACCTCTTTAACCGATCTCGGATGTGCCCAATTTTGAACGCTTCTCACTTTTCTATCACTCATAGTGACACCGCTTGTCTTGACAATGTATCCTAGGAATTCGACTTCCTCTTGGTAGAACACCGACTTCTTCAATGAGATTGCCAGATCGTGCTGTTCGAGTCGGTCAAGGACTTTTTGGACTAGTTTGATGTGGTCGTCCATATTTTCGGAGTATATTAGGATATCGGCTAGGTACACGACTACTCCGTGGTCCAAGAATTCCCTTAGGATTATGTTCATCATTGTTTGAAACGTTGCGGGAGCGTTCACGAGCCCGAAAGGCATGACTTTGTATTCGTACTGTCCGTATCGTGTACCAAAGGCTGTTTTGTGTTTGTCGCCCTTCCTCATTCGGATAAGATGATATCCATCTTTTAGGTCGAGCTTGGTAAACACCTTTGCTCCAGCGACGCGGTCTCGTAGCTCATCCATGAGTGGCAGGGGGTATTTATTCAGGATCGTCAATTTGTTGAAGTTCCTATAATCTACGCATAGTCGTAGACTTCCATCAGGTTTCGGAACGAAGAGGATTGGAGCGCCGTAAAGGGATTCGCTGTCAGCTATGTTTCCCTCAGCCATCACTTTCTTGAGGTACTTATCCAGTTCGTTCAACTGGTGCGCTGACATTGGATAGATCGGACCCCATGGGGGTTCGGCCCCTTCTTTAAGGTTCATGGCGTGATCGAAGGTCCTTCGAGGCGCCAACATCTTAGCTTTTTTCTCTTCAAAAAGCTCCTTATACTGCCAATATGGTTTTGGCAGCGTCTCCAACTTCACTCCCCTGTCTTCCTCTCGTTCTATCCGTCCCACATACTGTGCTTCCTCATCGTAAGCTACAGTTTCATCCCATTCAAACATATCCGCCACCGCCTCATCTTCTACATGAGCGTGGCATTTTGCTTCTTCAAATGCCCATTGACGTGGGTCCGCGATATTTTTAAGGGGGTGCTCATCATGCCACCACCCAAAGGGTATGATTAAGTCATACCTTCCGGCATTCGCAATTTCGCAGGATATCATACTTCGGTGTCCGTTGGCACCGATATCTAAGAGGATAGGATGGGTATAGAATATTCCTCCTGTAGGGGCGGTTTAGCCATCGAAGGCTGTGATTTTTAAGGGTGAATCCCTAGCTTCGGTCGGGATTTCGAGCCGTTGTGCGGTTTTTTGGTTCATGAGAAAGATATTTGAACCCGAATCTAAAATTACGCTTCTCGCATGTTTTCGTCCTTTTAATTCAATAAAGGCGGTCCCCTCAGGGCAGGCGTAATGCTTGGGTTTTTTAATGGGTCTGGAGCTTTCGCTCGGTGCTTGATGAAATCTTTTCATCATCGCCGTTACAAGTAATGTGGGGGTTTGTTACCGCGCCTGCGCAGTTTCGGCTCTTAAAGCCTCCACAGACAAACTTTTACAATAAGGGTCTAATATTTTGATATCAGGCAGCCCACTACTAGCGGTCTTTACCTCCTGCCAAGGAGTTCCCATATCACAGGAGTGGTGGTTCACTAGAGTACCACTCGAGTTCGCGACTAGGATGCGCTGTCCTTTATCGTCGACTTAGCCCTCATTTGAGATTGGCCCCTGCGACGAGTCTACCGTACCTCGGCCTTCGAGTTTGGTCTCACTCCCGAGACCCCCTCGGACACCATTCGTCGGGCATGAACCTTGTGCGCAATAGAGGCGCTCCCAGCTTCTATTTGCCCGGCTTTTTTACACGGAGGGAAACTCAGGTTGCCCTGGATTTCGACCCTCCTCACGCGTGTCGTGCAACTCAAGTTCCGTTCCGACGAATGGTAATCTCCTTTTTCCCATTTAGTCTCTTCGACCGCTTTCTTCACTTGTAGTTTTTTATAGCTCACGTGCTAAGCACGGACAACCCAATTTTGGACGTAAATTGGCAACCGCGATCCTTTGGTCTTTTAGCCTTCCGGTGGGATCTCGTCACCGACTATGCCGCAGGTCTTTCAATTCGAGGCGGCAACCTCAATACCCAATCACCGTGGTTGTCCGTACCTGGATGCCTTTTTATAAAATGTCGTCATCGTCAAAGGCCCATGCTGGGGGCCTTTGCACCGCTCTCTTTGAGCTTTCTGCCTTGCCATCAACGGCAACAGTGGCTACCTGGGCGCGTCGTTTTGGCGCGAATGCCGATGGTCGTTTGGGCTTTGATTGCCCTCGATACCCCGCCGATACTTGTATTGGTTTTCGACAGTGTTTCCAAAGATTGTTCCTCATCCCGCATGGCGTGCATTCGTTGTCAGATTTCCGTTCATCGACAACTTGCTGGTCGACGCCCTGGTGTGCTTCCGACCACACCCTATGTCTAACCTCCCCCGTCGGTGCCACCGACCCTTCTTTCTTCACCTTTCTTTCCCCAGCCTTTTTCTTCTGGTGGTTCACCTTTTCCTTAGCCGTGTACTGCTTTTTTATACGCTTTGCGGCAACCGTCGGCTTCGAATCGTCAAACTTCCGTTTTTCGCCTCGTTTCGTGCCGGAGGGACCGCCTCCTGGAAGATCTTTTCTCTCTTTGAAATCTTCTTCCGCTCAGGTAACGGTCCTGACGGCTTCTAACCATTCCCCATCGTCGACATATTCTCCGTGTGAGAGCCGTCGCAATGCTTCCACGGGAAGTTCGTCTTCAATCGTTTTTCTCCAGGCTATCCCGGTGACTCTTGCATGGATATCGAGATTTTCCATCTCCATCAAGAATTTGGCGACATCAGCGCGATATTTGACCGATCCCATCTCTCGTGGCGATTTTTCCGCTTCATGAGTGGGTCAGAAGCGTTGCAGGGCTTGTTCTGCAAAAACCTGCCAGAACTCGAACCCTTCTTGTCTTCTATAACCTATTTCTCCGGTCATTTGTCGTCGGTAGGTTAACGCAAACGGTGCGACTTCTTTCCCGTCCATTCGGCTTATGGCGTATCGGATTCGTTGTGCCTCGTCCTCCCACTGCCGGCTATTTCGGCCAAAATTAGCCGTACATGTCATTAGCCACATGCGGATATCTTGGTGTTTCTCGTTCCTGAACATGGCAGGGGGTTCCGCTGGGACTCTGGTTCATTGTCCCAAAACTTTGGCCATTACTCGCGAGAACAGATTAAACTGTTCATCATTCTCGACGTCATAGTCATCTTCTTCTGGCTGGGATGCGGGTCTCTCGTCCCGTCTTCCTTTCCGACTCTCATCTGGCTTCCTGCCAGATCCTTCTCCCTCATCATCGGCGTGTCCTCCCCCGCCTCCGCCTGGAGCTCCTGCCGCTCCGTGTCGTGGTGGTGGTGGTGGTCTTCCTCCACCTGCCCCAGAAGCCTCTGGTGTCGGGTCTGACACCTTTCCTTTTCCTTTGACCTGTCCTAACAACTGTTCCACCAGAGCCTTAAGCACCGCGATCTCACCATCTTGGGCATCTCTAGACTCCTGTTGTCGTTGTAGCTCATCCCTTACGAGATTAGTGCTTATCTGGTGAGTTTCCATTTCCCGTTTGTGCTGCTCGTTTATCCGAAAAATTTCCTGGTCTAGGAGTAGATCCCGGTGCATGGCCTGTTCGCTAGTTCCTTGCACTGCTTCGTGGAGATGAGAGGTGACAGCCTCATGTCTGGCCTGTCGCTCATCTGTTCACCCACTGGTTCTGCGACCTGGGTTGCGAAGCCTTCTTGGATCTTTTGAGGCTCCAAGTCTAACAGTTGTACTTGTTCGTCTATTCGGGTGAGCTCCCGACCCACTATCTGGACCCCGGATCTCTACTGATTTTTGACGGATACCAGTTCTTGGGCCATTAATCAGATGTTGGTCGGGAGGGAGCTGAACGCAAGATGTCGTCTATCTTGACTGACGGTGAGCTTTTGGTCAAATCGGCCGAGGATCTGATCTAGTTTTCGGATCCGAACGGCCATTAGGGATTCACCTGTCGGTTCAAGCATTCGGCGACCCCCTGGTCGTCGTCCCTTTCCATATTTGTCTCGGAAGCCTAAACCGACTGGGGATCGGGGTGTCCGGTCGGCCGAATGCGATCGGACAAGGTGGGTGACGGTGGTTTCCACGCCTGGGGCTTGAACGGAGGAGAGCTCATCACCTCCTTCGCTTCCTTCCTCCCCTCCAGGTCGTTATCCTCCTTGCCACTCCATGGCTTCAGGAGCTTTGGGGTCAGAAGACATTTCTTTGACTTCTATAAGAAAAACATATCTTTTGTTTCCTCCACAAACTATAGGTATCTCAAAACACTGACTTGAGTGTTGCTCGCTGGGTGGGTACTGGGTGTACCAAATGGAGTTTGACTTCGTCGAGGGGGTGTGATAGATGAAGTTTTCACCGTACTGGTGTTGGTATAGTGCGGTGATGTCTTCGAGGGTAACGGCATTTTCCGGGTTTATCCAGTAGAAATACGATTGGTGGTAGGGCTCTTGAGTCCCTAATTCAGGTATAGGAGTGAGGACTTCGTCAATTGAGATAGTCTTCGTGGGTCTTGGTTCGAATGGCTTTTGGGGTTTGGGAGTCTGAGTTTCTCTGACAATCATTCGTCTTGGTAACGATGAGAAGTATCAATATAATGTTAGGTGGTAGCTTCGGCGTGAGGTATTCCGACAGCTAGGACCTTGATCGTAATTATATCGGAGAACTCGTTAAGAAGACACAGGTAATGGAGGCTAGATATAATGTCTCGCTTGGGTATAGATCGTCGAAGTATTAGTAACGATATAAAAGTGTAGAATAACTTATTATATTGATAAGATCTCTTCTCCGTGCTTGTTGTTCTAAATAGCAGCAAAGATACTTCGATATTTATATTCCGGGTCTGAGCAATCACGGTATACATGCTAACTCTATACTAACTAAGTACCTTGCCCCCAACTCTGCGAACTTCACCTGAGTGCGAACACTCGTAGACCCTGAAAACTCTCTACCACACCTTCTGCTCCCATGGTCAACTTATCGGTGTGCGCTTCCATTATTCCTGATGGTGTGGAGACCACGTCAGGTGTTAGCTCATCCATTTATCCGTTGAGAACAATCGCTACGAATTGTCTTGCCCTCGTGCTCGTCGAGGGTAGTCTAACTCGCTGGACAGAAGATGGCCAATCTTCCTTGGTTGGTTCCGTCGAGAATTCAACTTGCAACTGCATATTGTATTCTGGTCTTCCGGCATTACACGACTTGTCCTCGGGATCGTACCGATAGAATTTTTTCCCTCGGACTCCATCTTTTACCAACTTGTCCTTTGTGGATGCACCCGATCCACTTACTGGGCATAGTCACCGCCTTCATACTCTACACGACTTAGTAGGTACGAGGGGACTAACTTTCATGCGAAACGTCCTGTTACCTTCGACCCACACCTCCGACTCCCCGTTTTCGAGTGTCTGTAACCTTATGCGCCGTCGTCCGATCCACCTGCTCCCACTTGCATAAGGTGCTGGGAGGTCTCCCCTCATATATCCTGCGAACAGGATCCGGACGGACGGACGGCCGCGACGTATACGATGTTATAAGATGTGTTCCATTGATAGTAGTCTTTGGTGTTGGGAGCAACTACCCAGGCGGCCAGTGATGACTCGCCGTCCCAACGCCGCGGCTGGAGGGGGGTGTTATCTTTTTCCTTCGAAGTTCGTGTGCGTCAAGGTAGGGTAACTTTACCCTGTAAATCCTTACGGGGAGTCCGTGCGCCTAACACTAACAGCTTCCCCTCCACACGAACCTATAGTGCGGAGTATAAAGCCTGGCGAAATGCTATTAAATGTAAGATAGACCAAGAGTGGATCCCAGGGTGGAAGCAGAGTACTGCCACACAATGGCAGCCACCCAGGCACATGCTCTTACCCTCCGCCCTGTTAGGCAGAGGTTGGGACTCTGCTAGGCTGATTACTCCCTTAGGGAAGGTTTTACCGAATCCCTCGACTTTTGGCTAAAGGACATAGGAAAAAAAGCATCAGAGTCTCTTAATACAAATGTTGACAGCACCTGTTGCCGCTGTTCCGGTTGTGGACCCCCCTCCCTCCGGAAATGATCGTCTGTTATCCCCAAGTGTCCGCAATACAAATGTACCATCTATGCTAATACAGCTCCTGCAGGTCTCGCCGATCCGCTGTCTGTCCGTCCCTGGATTGATAAGCCATCCGTAGTCTGCCCAAGCAGCCCACTTCCAGTCGGGATTGAAAAGATCCAGTGGCAAAGTTGTGGACATTTTTACTGGATGGAGCTAACAGAGCACACCTTTCCGAACCTGCTAGCGGGCATAGACAAAACCATGGTACCGGGAGTCGGATTTTGTCTGCTTATTGGTGCGACGAGACAGGGTACAACTCTCCTGCTGGAGAATCCAGAGGAGCCGCTGCCGCTTCCTGAAATGATCTGAATCAGAAATAGCCGACTTGTCCACATATGGTGGTCTTTGAATCCGCCAAGTGAACCAATGGATCTGCTCTTCTGTTGCCATCGAAGGAAGGATACAGAGGATAGCACTGCTCCTCCAGGTGAGATCAGGTTTGCTCTAAGTGATAACCAGGGCTCCGCCAGACACCTCGGAAGACGGGTCTGCTGGTAGTGATGATGGACAGAGCTCAGATGGCCACCGGCCAGAGTCATCCGCAACGGCGGCAAAGCCAACCACCTCATCAAGGACCAACAGGAGCGGTAATACCACAAAAAAGACTAGGCGAATACACCGCATCAATTCGGCAGATATTGGCGAATCAGAGCCAGAGTCTTCTGGTAGGCAAGCTTTTGTCACTCGTGCTAACTTGAGTACACGTGTTTTGAGGTCTAGTAGACAAGGAGAATAGCAGACTGACCTAAAGAAAGCATCCTGGACCTCAGCCAATAACAGTGGTAGACGCAACCTCGCGGTCATGCAAGAGGCCCATGAGCCATATGGGTGGGATGGAAGTCCGGAACCCGGCGGAAGCTGGCCTGTCAGGTGGGGGCAATCAATGCCGGCATTGAGGTTGGGCTGGACACAGGCGATGGGGAGCATAATGTGAGTCGGCAACTTGCTGACAGGCCTAGTCCTACAAACAGTCCGTCTCCGTTTACTCCCAATCCGGGTCACCATCAGGCGTCTGCAGCCTCTGAGCTGGTAGAGGCGAGAAGGTCAGCCGCGCATCTTTTGATTCTGGCCTCAGGGGCTGAGCAGCCTGGCAACACATAGGCGACACAAGTCGATACGCCCGGCAGAAGCCATTCCCCCTCCGATCCGTCTACCGGTGATGTGTATGCGGACATTCTGACCGCTGAACAAGTCGGACCAGAATGAAGCCCGCCGGCTGACTCCTCAACCAACTCGAGTGCATACTCTACACCTGGTAAGTTCCGGTTACAACTACCAGGTTTTTCATCCATTCTGTTGGCAAGGTCTGCCACTGTGCCGCCAGAAACGGGGGCTGGAAGTCCGCGCAAGTCCGTTTCTGTCCTGGCTCACTAGCTCTGCAAACAAAGTTCTCCTGCCCCGACCAATGTGGCTAATGTCTAGCTAGCCGACGGCGAACGTCCATTTCAAGCAATTTACAAGTACTAGGCCACCATGGACCATTCGACTTTTCCTTTTGGTGTTTTCACTGTTGTTTCTAGAGTTCATGTTATTCTCGCTGTTTCGTGACTATTTCTGTTTTAGATTGGCCCGCTATGTCTGGGCTCCTTGCCCTGATCAGTATACTAAATTTAGACCTGCGACTGTCCGCAGATCCTGCGGGTGTTTCCTTTGGCTGTTTTTTATTTGGAGTTTAACTTTTAGAGTTTTGCGAGTTATCCTTGTACTTTTTTTCCCTCACATTTCTTGTTTGGATTGGCCCGGCTGCTGCTGTTCTGGGTTGCCCACACCCAATGTAGTCTACAGACACATTGTTGCTCTATCGGGTCCCTCTTAGAGTTTTGCAGACCATTCATGTTTGCCACTAGCTGTTCTGCGTTTACCGGGTAGGCTTGTGGGACCTGATCTCGGAATCTTCGCAAATCATTCTTGCTCCTTTCCAGCTCTTTTTTGTTTGGTATATGTTCTCTCTGCTGGCTTTAGGGGTTTGCTCTTTGGACTTGTGCACATCATTCTTGTTCTTCTCTAGCTCCTTTTCGTTCGGGGTTGCCCCTTTCATTACTATCCCTATCCTAGCTTTTCATCATATATGCCATCCATTGAGCCTTAGCGGGAGCGTTCACGTTCTGAGATCAGCGTCCGGGCCCGACCCCTAGCATTACCTGCATTTGTTTCTGTCCACTTGGCAGATCTGCTCAAAGTAGATTTTTCCATACATTCTGATAAACCTTTTTTCATCTGCAGGAACCCCAAGTACCTAACACTCTTATTGCCCAACTGAAATCGCAGCGCTGCCAAGCCTTCGGGTGCAAATTCCTATATGAGGTATCAAGGTGCAATTTGGACACGCAGTGTGTGCTGATGCCAGCGGACATGAAAGCGTGTGATGAACTGTGAATGTCCGTGGTTCTTAAGCAAGCTGGGCCAAGCATTTCGATCTTCCAAGTTCACACCCCATATCGTGCCCTTAGCTACCTACCAATAGAGGCTTCCTGACACCACCTGCACCTCAACATCATACACTGCAATTCTCTTCTATTACTATTCACCTGCATACTATGTCACAACAACAGCGGCGGCCTATAGCGCACCGAGCGCGTTCATCAAGGCAGGAAAGACAAAGCCAAAGGGAGGTCCTTCGCGGACGTTTCCAGGAATCTGGGTCCAGGGACGGATTAACTATAATAACATGACACAGTGTTGAGTCTGTTATGGCTGAGTCCGCTCTAGGCAGGAGGAGGGATGCTGTGCGGGACCCAGCTTCTTTACGACACCAGGTATGAGAGCCTGTCCGGTTCAACCGAGAGCAGGTCTTAGAGTCAGCGGATGAGAGTCTAGACTCTAATGATGGGGAATATGAGGGTAATGATGGCCAGAGTGAGAGTGAGGAGAACGAGTTAGGCCAGCATCGGGACGATATGGATCATCCATGGGCCTGGGGAGCGCAAAGACCAATTGGGCGAGAGTTCCCTAGCTCGCAGCGCTGGATACTGACAATTATCCCTGTGATTACCCCGAATTCCAGCAGGAGGATTAGTTACGCCGGACGGAGAACATCTGCTCAAGTATGAGTTAGCCAAAACGGTTTTACATCTGCCATTCCCTCCCGTTCGCCCACAGACTTGAATCCACTTGCGATGCCGGTGATAACCTCAAGTCACCCAGATCCAACGGTGCGGGAATTGGATAGCGGAGGACAGCAAGCCAGCAGCAGGTGAAATATGGCAACCGGGCTTGAGCGTACTACTCTGGCCAGATCCTGTGACCTGATGAGGGACTGGACGATCTTCGTCAATCCGTTTCAGGACCCGATTACCCTGACCGAAGAGGTCCGCTCATATTGGAGCCATGCCCGGACCAAATTAGGCTGTCCCGACTTTGCTGATGCTACCCCACCCTCAAATGACCAGGTAAGTTTCCCTTAATCGATAACCAACATCCCATCCTAGACTAAATGCAGTGGCCGCTGGTCACTGATTTGCAGATCCTGGCAAAGCACAGCGGATGCAGATCCCAGTATCTGGATACAGCAAAGCAGGCTATAACGGAACTCTATAAGCTCAATATTGAGGATCCTAAAGCCTGCGCACCAAGAGTGGAATACTTACTGGAGGTGGATAGGTGCATTTGCCTGCCGGGCAGCTATGAGGTCTCTTTTTGACATTTGTCGGGATTGTTTCTAATCGGAATACCAGTAAATCGATCAAATCCGGCAGACAGCCAATTCCTCTTAGATTCCTAGCACACCAGATTCCGGGTGTGATATTTGCTCAATATTACTCTAGCCCAAAAAGGAAAGGCATAACGGATGAGGGTTTCCTGGATAAGATCGATGGCCCGTTTATCTGTCTGACAGCCGCCATATTATGTCATTCACTGCGATGTTGGCAGACTGGCATCTGTATTGAGAATGTGGCTTTCACAAGGGCCACTTCCGGCTGTAAGAAAAACAATCTGTAGTAGCAGGTTTCGAAAGTGTCTGGATCCCCTGACGGCTCAGGCATACGGACACTTTTGAACACCGCAAGTACTCGAGTTGGGTGAAAGGTCAGCTAACGGATAGATAGCCCTGCTAGAACATCAGACACGATCCTGGGGCAAAACGGGAAGAGTTTGGCAACGTCGAATAATCCAGCCGATAAGGACGAAATTGGAGGCCAGAATCACGAAGGAGCCGGGAAACCGGGTCGAGAGGATGGCGGGATATGACAATGATGAGGACGCATTGAGGCGGGAGTTTGGTAGTGATACGGAGCTGGATGAATTGGAGGCCGCTGGCGGCCTCGTGGATAGAAGAGGACATGGTCGGCACGAACCGCGGTGAGATCATGGGCTGAATCAGGGAGTACTTCTTGGTGCAGCGAAGTTCCAGGACCGTGGGGAGGCGGAATTGCATGTTGAAGAAACCGATCGAGAGGATAGGGGGAATGTTTTTATCATCGCTCGCTGATCATGTATATACATGTAATAAAATTAAATTAAATTACGTGTGCTAAAAGGGTCATGAATGGTCAAACGATAGTAGTGTGCGAGTCGGTGGGCAGGGAAGGCATGAGAATGAATTGCGCCGATGGTTATAAGCTGCACAAGTATGAGTATGGCATCTAGCAGGCAATAGTAGGTTCGGAAGGCATGGGAATGTGTCGGGCAGATGGTTATAAACTGCGCAAGCTTGGCTAAGTCGTCTAGCGGGCAGCTGTAGGTTGACAGGCACGGGAATGTGTCTGGGGGGCTGTCCGAAGCCGGGGAAGGCGGTCGGAGCCCGCAAGTGGACTGTAAGAGGCCGTGGAGGGGGTGCGAGGCCGGGGAGGCGGCGAGAGGCATGGAGTGGACGAGATAGGATGGGGAGAGCTGAGGAGAGAGCCGCACGAAAGGGCAAGAGAGGGGGGAGGTCTGCCGGATATGGGAGAAGAGGGGCTGGGATCAGAGGGTGAAGGAGGAAGGGCTGAACATATTGGGAGGGATGAGGTCGGAGGCAGTAATCACGGGAAAACGTGTGCCGAATACGTGAGGGGACAGAGAGAACCCAGGCGTGTGGGAGAAGTGGAGGTGATGTTGGTGGGGTTCCGGATGAGAAATGGATTCAGGGAGGGGTTAGTGACGGGGTTAAAGGAGAGCGGGTATCATGGACTGAAAGCTGGTGGGTGGGCGTATCGGGGGGGGAGGCCGGAAGGAGAGAGGTCGCGGCCGCAAGACGTCCGCAAAAGGGGAGCATGAGAATGTGTGCATTGGGACTGAAGGGATGAAGAGGCTGGGCGCTGGGGGTAGAGTATCAGGGGAGTTACTGCGCCAGGGGGTGTCAAATGCGTCAGGATGCAAAAGGGCCACGTCGAATTCGTCCGGACGGTGCCTTGCCCGTCCAAACACATGGGATGTGGCCCTTTCACTTCCAGATGGGCGGACGCACCCACAACTGGAGTTTACGTTATAAGCCCCTAGAACGTCCAGTGCACCGGGTGAGCCCGGAGTGCCAGAACGCAAGATACTTTTTTTTGCTAATGCACTGAGGCCTCACGATCTCAAACCCCAATTTTGTATGGAAATGTCCTCCATCAGACGTCTTGGCTAACTCTCCTGATCACAGAATGATATACCATACCAATCTTGCGACTATCTGGGTAGCGGGCGTGGCCACAATGGCAATAATTCCAATCCAGATGTTCGGCAATTCTTTCACTCTCATACCAAGTGATAGTCTCTGCATAGTTATATCTAGTCTGACGACAACCGGCTGCATTAGATTATTCACAAGGCAGTACTGTATTCTTTGAATACACTTTCAGTTTGTTGTGATGATTCGACACTGTGAGATAATAGTAGATACTTTGCATCCTCGTTTGGCGAGGTGAGTGTCTTGCAAACAGCCCTCGTCAGTAACCGATACGTCTTGCAGTTAGATTTGGCATGTTCGGTGACGTTAGCGACCCCTCTAGTTCCTCGATTATATCTCCCTACAAACCGGTTTAGTCCTAATTTCTGAACCGCGGATATGCTATTGAAAGTTTACACCCTTTGTCTAGGCACATCTCTCCCTTACATACCGAGTGATAGTAAGTGAGCCTACCACACTCCTAAAACCTAGTGTACAGGTATAAGACGTTAGTTATCGTCGTTAACGAAGGTAAAATACTCACTACTCGCTTCCACCAAACTCAACCCATCCAATAGTCAGATTGACTTCAATCTTACCAATGTTTACTACGCGTCGTATATCCCACAGGCATCCAAATTCCAGGAGTCACCTAGCCCCTTGGGTAGGCAATCATAACAGGCGCAGGCACAACATCATCCCTGACTCCCTGGGGTCGAGTCAGCCAACTCTACCCGTGTGCAATCTGACCAAGCGAAGGTGGGAAGTCATACCCAACTCAAGGGGATTGCATCAGCCAACTTCACATGGGGGCAGTCTGAACAGGCTAGATGTGACATCGTACCAGAGGATAGGGTCTCTAGATCTGTAACACAACATACTGGATCAGGCAGCTCCAATAGTTCTGAATGGTCGGGTCGTAATTCTTCCCGACCACCAATCGCCAGACCACCTCTCGCATGACCAGCCAGCACCTCCGGAGTAGCACAATTCAGACCATAACATATACTGAACCTGTCGTGGAGGCTGACGGACAAGTGCGAAGGGAACCTGTCCACCTCAGGGACATTAGCAGCGATGAGTATCAGATGTCAGATGCAAGGGACAAACACAAACTAGACACCAGCACTGAAGGAGAAAGCCTAAGGGGTGTAGATGAGACAACACCTATACGTCGTCATGGGCCACAATCGGTGGACACAGATGGAAATAATCCCCCAAGACTGTGCCCATTTTGACCAGCTCTGGTGCACAGGAGGCAGCAATTGTCCCATGGACTCCTGCAGCCTATGTGACTACGACTTCTGGTAGGGGCTTGTCCCCGGTGACATTCCCATCATCATGCATAGCACGGTAGTCGTCCCCACTTGGCGTCCCTAGCACAACACCCTCTGGTATCAGAAACTCAAGTCTACTAGGGAAACTGTGTACTTGAGGAAATGAGTCTGTCCAGTATGAAATTAATTCGCGGTGAAACACAGTGACAGGCGTGGAGGGGGAAATACTAGGCGTTGCAAAAGATCTCATCCTTCAGTTCACCCTTTATCTTAACCCAAACCAGCACTCATTCGCTTTGACGTCTGAGGTGCCTAGTTTTGGAAGTCGCACGCAAGATGAGATTTTGGATGCCTCAAAGATGGAACTGTTGTCGAAGAGAAAACACATTCTAAGTCACAGGTGGCAAAGATCAAGGGTGCATTTCTGACTACGAAAGATACATCAAAAACATTCTGGCGTGCAGGTGCACTTTGTCGAATATATAAAAAATCATACACTGGCATTGTAGAGACTACCAGGCGACCCCACTGCCATGGCTCGTAGAGTCAAATACCTCTTGAGGATGAGAGGTTCATGTACCCCTCACATAGACATGAGGTGTGTATCTGCCCATCACCCTTCCCCCAACCAGGACTTCCAATCATGACTGACAATGACCTGGATGGAGCCTATATCATTGCGATGCCTGGTGCCTCAGATTGCCGATGCCAGCCATGGCAAGTATTTCAATAGCAACAGAAAGCTTGGGATGCTAGACCCGGAATTTATCAATCTTGTTAATTGTACCATGGTGTGTCTCGTATGTACAATCCTGTCCCAACAACGATGCGCATATTGACCTAGGGTGTATCAGGATCCTCCGGAGTTCAAGCCTGACGCAGTTGGAAGTAGGCGTCCCTCAATGTCCCCCCTGTCCTTGGTTTTTGTTCTGATGACTAACCAATCTTGCAAGACCATTTCATACCGTACAAGAACATCTGGCGTGCTGTACCACTGTCAATGCCCCAACTCATGCTGAGGAAACTGGCTGAGACGATAACAGACAGGATCCGGCCAAATGATTGTATGATGCAGGTAAGTGGTGAAGGCTTTGCTCACAATCATGACGCAGTTCATGCCAAGGTGGAGCGTGAGCTATTCAGGCATCATCTATCCAGCCGGAATCCCAGAGGAACTCTGATGTGGGAACAGAGACCTGTGAACAATCACGCCGGGGGTTTAGAGCACCAGGGGCTGAGTCAAGATGCATCCCAGGTGAGTGAACAGTCCTTTGACTACAACCAGGGGATGTTTGCCCAGCCCCGTCAGATGCTAGATTCATATCCAGTGGGCCAAGGTAACTCACACTAGCCAACCGTGTACGTAGCGCAATAGGGGCCAGCAACCCCAAGTTTCACCAGACAGCTATCATTGAGCCTGGACGAGGTGTAGGAGAAGGGGGGAAGGCGTGGGTGTTAGGCGCACGGACTCCCCGTAAGGATTTACAGGGTAAAGTTACCCTACCTTGACGCACACGAACTTCGAAGGAAAAAGATAACACCCCCCTCCAGCCCCGGCGTTGGGAGGGCGCGTCATCACTGGCCGCCTGGGTAGTTGCATCCCAACACCAAAGACCACTAGCAACGGAACACATCCTATAACACCCTATACGTCGCGGCCGTCCGTCCGACCGGATCCTGTTCGCAGGGTATATGCGGGGAGACCTCCGGGCACCTTATGCAAGTGGAAGCAGGTGCATCGGACGACGGCGCATAAGGTTACGGACACTTGAAGACAGGCAATTGGAAGAGTGGGTCGAAGGTGACAGGACGTGTCGGACAAAAGTTAGGCCCCTTGTACCTACAAAGTCGTGTAGAGTATGAAGGAGGTAACTATGCCCAGTAAGTGGATCGGGTGAATCCACAGAGGACAAGTTGGTAAAGGGTGGAGTCCGAGGGAAGAAGCCCATAGGTACGATCCCTAGGACAAGTCGTGTAAGGCCGGAAGACCAGAATACGACATGCAGTCGCGTGTCGAATTCTCGACGGAACAAACCAACGAAGAATGGCCATGTTCGGTCCAGTCAGTTAGACTACCCTCGGTGAGCACGGGGGCAAGATAATTCGTAACCATTGCTGTCAACGGATAAACGGATGAGCTGACACCTGACGTGGTCTCCACACCATCAGGGATAACAGACGCACAGACCGATAAGTTGACCATTGGAGCAAAAAAGTCTGATAGAGAGTTTTCAGGGTCTACAAGTGTTCGCACTGAGGTGAAGTTCGCAGAGTTGCGGGCAAGGTACTTAGTTAGTATAGAGTTAGCATGGATACCGCGATTGCTCAGACGCGGAATATAAATATCGAAGCATCTTCGCTGCTATTTAGACACAACAAGCACGGAGAAGAGATCTTATCAATATAATAAGTTAGCTACACTTTTATATCGTAACTAATACTTCAACAATCTACCTCGAAGTGAAAAATTATATCTGGACTACATTCCTCGTATCTTCTTAACGAGTGCTCCGATATAATTACGATTAAGGTCCAGGCTGTCGGAATACCTCACGCCGAAGCTACCACCGAACAGGATATTCATACTTCTCATCGTTACTGAGACGAATGTTTGGCAGAGACACTCATACTCCCAAACCCAGAAAATACCGTTACCCTCGAAGACATACCCCTACTGTACCAATATCGGTACGGCAAAGACTTCACCTACCACACCCCCTCGGGAAAATCAAACTGCATTTGGTACACCCAGTACCCAGCGAGGAAAGGACGCTCAAGCCAGTGTTTCGAGATACCAGCAGTCTGGGGAGGAAACAAAAAGATATGTTTTCCTTATAGAAACCACAGAGACGGCTTCTGACCCCAAAGCGCCTGAGGCCATGGCATGGCAAGAAGGAGAAGCAGCAGACGCGGGGGATGAACCTTCCTCCGTCCAAGCTCCAAGCGTGGAAACCACCGTAACCCACCTCGCCCGATCACATTCGGCCAATCGAACACCACGATCCCCAGTCGGGTTGGGTTTTCTAAATACATACGGAAAGGGACGACGCCCAGGAAGGCGCCGAACGCATGAAGCCACAGGCGAATCCCACATGGCCGTTCGGATCCGAAGATTAGATCAGATCCTCGGCCGGTTTGACCCAAAGCTCACCGTCAGTCAAGATAGGCAACATCTTGCATTCAGTTCTCTCCCGACAAACATCATATTGATGGCCCAAGAACTGGTAACCGTCAAAAATCAGTTCAAATCTGGGGTCCAGATACTCGGTCGAGAACTCACCCGAATAGACGAGCAAGTCCAGCTCTTGGACTTGGAATCTCAGAAGGTCCAAGGGAGCTTCGCCACCCAAGCCGCGGAGCGAATTGGTGAAACAGATGTGCGACAGACCAGACACGAAGCTGTCACCTCGCACCTCCACGAAGCAGTGCAAGGAACTGGCGAACGGTCCATGCATCGGGAGCTACTCCTTGACCAAGAAATTGTTCGAATAAACGAACAACATAAATGGGAGCTGGAAAATCACGAGATGAGCATTAATCTCGTAAGGGATGAGCTGCAACGACAACAGGAGTCTACAGAAGCCCAAGATGGTGAGATCGCGGTGCTTAAGGCTCTGGTGGAACAATTGTGGGGTCAAGCAAAAGGGAAAGGCAAGGTGTGAGATCCGACACCAGAGGCTTCAGGGGCGGGTGGAGGAAGACCACAACTACCACCACGACACGGAGCGGCAGGAGCTCCAGGCGGCGGAGGAGGAGGAGGCCCCGATGATGAAGGGGAAGGATCTTGAAGGAAGGGAGATAAGCGTAGGAAAGGAAGACGGGACGAGAGACCAGCACTCCAGCAAGAAGAAGAAGACTACGACGTCGAGAACATGAACAGTTTAACCTGTTCTCTCGAGTCATGGGCAACGCTTTGGGACAACGAACAAGAGTCTCAGTGGAACCCCCTGCCATGTTTAGAAATGAGAAACACCAAGATATACGTATCTGGCTGTTAACATGTACGGATTATTTTGGTCGAAACAGTTGGCGGTGGGAAACCGAGGCAGAACAAATCCGATACGCCATATGTTAGGTGGTAGCTTTCGGCGTGAGGTATTCCGACAGCTAGGACCAAGATCGTAATTATATCGGAGAACTCGTTAAGAAGACACGAGTAATGTAGGCTAGATATAATGATTCGCTTCGGTATAGATCGTCGAAGTATTGGTAACGATATAAAAGTGTAGAATAACTTATTATATTGATAAGATCTCTTCTCCGTGCTTGTTGT
>Ga0307509_10002092_pt1 | contig 32883 bp, 36 predicted proteins | sample 10_EM_MG_FD_202245 | JGI IMG/M metagenome (GOLD analysis project Ga0307509, IMG submission 202245) | Populus trichocarpa ectomycorrhiza microbial communities from riparian zone in the Pacific Northwest, United States - 10_EM | ecosystem: Host-associated > Plants > Roots > Unclassified | place...
AAGCCCACTCGATGTCATGCCCCACCCGCCCTGATAAGGTACCTCAAGAGGAGGAGAATGAGGAGGAAATGACCGGTACTTGATTCCTGTAATTTTTGTGGTTATGGGCTCACGTAAATCATTTTTGGTTTACAAATCTCACTGGTTATTTGAAGGAAAGGTGTGGAGGATTTTCTTTTGTTATTGGGTTTTCAGGCCATACCTCAGGGTGCATGCCATGGATTTTCCCGTATTTAGTTACAAATAAACCGAGGATTTAACAAAAAAAAAAAAAAAAGTCTGGAATCGACCCTCCCACGACCAAGACCAATACCGTAAAAACTTGAAAAATTGGACGGTGTGCTATGTAGTCCGGAATTCCCTTCTCTGGAAAAGGGGGCAAAAAACACAGCAAAAACACGGCCCCTTTCCCCCCTCTGAGGCAGAAAAAAAAAAAAAAATTTCTTGACCATACTAGGAGAGGAAAGTCCAACGACATAGCACACCGTCCAATTATTCAAGTTTTTACGGTAATGAACCGGCTCCAGCAACAGCGAAAATCTCAGAGAAAAACTCTCTACCGAGCCACTCAGAATCGATCCCTGTTTAATCATACGGATTCCTTTTCCCTTTTTCGGAGGGGCTAGAATTGGTTGACAGGTCCCTGCAGTCCTCTACCTATCGGTAACTCCCGGACGGTATTCCAACAAGGCCCGCCGGTCACCTAGAGGGACCCGGCAGATTCCGCAGCTCAAGAGACCGGCAGTCCCCATCTCTCCGCCCCGGGCAGTGATCCTACAACGGACGCCAATATGGTACCTGTCCGTCCCGGGCGTCTTTTTCGGTACTGCCTCCGTCCCGCCCGGATCTGAAGGCGGAGGCCGAGACGGTTGGGTTCACCGGTAGCGGGCAATAACGAGATTTTACGGTATGCCAGATGAATCGCCCAAGTGGAGTTTGAACAAAAAGGCCAACTAGTACCCGAGTTACTCCAAGGATAGCTTCGTTGACCCCGTTTCGACGCCGGATAACTTTATAGATACCTCACCAGAGTCCCGTGCAAATGGTATTAAACCGGGGCCTCTAAACCAGCAGAAGTCGACGTCTGCGAGAACTAGCACAGTAGATGGCAATAATGGATTTCAAAGAAGAAAATTTCGGGAGATGTAGATAATTCTGTATAGAATAAACAAGAGGCTTTATTGAATTAAGTGTTTCTGGGGGTGGAAGGTACAAAAGTGGAAGTACCGGTATTTTGTAGGTTCCGCGGCGTAGAAATGAGAACGCTCTAGACTCAGGGATTGGTGCACTGCATTCCGCGTATGTTCAAGTTTGCACATCTGCGAATTTCTAGTATCATACCGGTACTCATAAAATAATTAGCAAAAGTTGCTTATTAACCTGTGTCTTACTTGTAGATACTGAGAGGGTGGTACCGAATCTTGTAGCATCTTACTAGGCAAATATATCCCGGTCCCTTAATTATTTCCGACCGCACGATGGAGCGGAATCTCGCTACCGGCATTGGGTTCCATTCCACTTACAAATTAGCCTGTGACCAGACAATTCAGCAGTCCGTCCCTCGGAACAGTGATGCAAAGAAAAGGCTAGACTTGTCTAACTAAACCCCGTAATTTGGGTCACACATATTACCGGTATACCGTCACCGCATACCTTCCCCCGGCCTTCCCACCAACACGAGTAATTTAAACACCGCCGGGATAACTCCGCCATCACAGAGGCTCACTCGAGTGGGCCCTCCGCTCTTTTCCACTCAATCTCTCTTTGGAGATTCCGAAGAATGTCTCCTATCACCATACGAGGGTTACGCTCCCCCCAGTTGCCTACAACGTAATCAATCAATTACATACCGAGCACCACATCCACCCATCCACAGGCTCCTCCGTGCGCACAAACGGGCGGGGCCGACGCACCGCACTGCGACCTGATTTAACCTGAGACCAGCTCCCCCGACAACAAAGCTTACTGCACTGCATTCACTCCGAAAAATAGTTCGGCGGAAAAAAAAAAGGGTATCCCCGAATTGAATTATCATTTTTTTCTTCTTCCTCTTGCGCGTTATCCGTAGCCTAGTCTCACACGGCCCTTTTAGGAGTGATCGAGATCTATCTATCATAACATCACCGAGGCAACAAAATGCATCTTGACCAAAAGCAAAGTGAAGGGGGAGGCTCTGGATGAAACGTTCAGTGTGTGGTGGTGCTCGTTGGGAGAAGATATCCTAAAAGGCGTTCTTTTCTTTTCTTTTTTCTTTCTCTTTATCTTTCGCCCCTGGATAGAGGGTGATCTACATGACGTAAAAGGGAGAAGGGGAGATCTTGCGGATACAAGAATGCTTGCCGGTGGCGACATCTTGCCGTTGTCATACCGTTACACCGGTACTGTACCCGAAGTTCGACTTCAAATAGGCTCGTCGTGGTGAGGCGGGGTGATGCCCTACCGTCCGGTGGATTTCTTCTTTCTTTCTTTTTCCTCGGCGCCATCCACACTACCGTACTCGAGTACGAGTACGAGGGGATTTGGCTGCCGGCTACGGGCGATTTGCGCCTAGGGGGTCTCCGTCGGGTCGGGGGGAGGGCATTTGGAAGAAGCGAAAGAAGGGAAAGAGATATTCTAGCTGCAGGAGCAGTGGAAAACTGATGGGTCTCGGACTCACCGACGGCGCGAGCTGACATGTGCTACCGTATACCGTCCGGGGTTTCTTTTTTTTTCTTTTTCCGATCCAGTATCATACTTGTGTGAGCGCAGATGCTTCTGGAGGTTTACGTTGCCTGGAGGTGGAGAATAATACCGGTACTCGTACATATCATACAAGAGTGTGGACGTGTTCTCCATTGTCTGATCCACCTACCCACATCGACGAGCCCACACTCATGCTGATACAGCGTGAGCAGCGGGCGCTTGCACGCCTTTCTTTGTTTCTTTGTTTCTCTCTCCTTTTCAATGCTTTCATCTCTCCACGGTGAAGGAAGAAAAGAAAGTAAAGCAATGAGGTGCCTGGTGCAGTACTGCTCTGTAACAAGCCCCAAATCGCGAAGAGGGCGGGGTTACACGCGGGGAAGAGAAAAACGGCGAACTGTACAACCGGCGATCGACATGGAGCCGGCGGGCGGCTTTAAGGGTTGCGTCTTCATATGATACTGACACGTGCCTTTTATGGGGGCTTTCCTAGTTGTGTAGTGCAGGTATGTTCATGGGGAGGGGAGGGGGGGCAAGGCCGATCTACGGTACCGTAGTGTAATTGCGCTTTGTGATAGAGCAATGCTGGGGGTGCATATGGTATTCACGGGTCAGCTGTGACCCGAGTATAATGGCAGCAGTCCAAGAGGAATAGAATACTTGGCCATTTCAAGGCACAGCGCTTGCTCGAGTAAGTTACACGCACAAAAATCTCAAACCCGCAAATTGAGGTAAAGTGCGATATAATATTATGATACAGTGAATACTCGAGTACAACCCACTCCGATGATAACACCAAAATTCCCCTACTCGAGTACGGTACATGACTGTGTAATGCACCTCCCACCCTGACAGACTCGTTTCCGCAGCCCACCAAGTTACCGTGTCATACGGCAGTCCACCACCACCACCACCGTTACACAGACTCGGGAAACCCTATCTAGCTTATCAATCACAGACTCGTTCTGCTAAAAAGCTAGATTCTTCTTCCGCCATCCTCGATCCAGATGGGCCCGGGGAAATGTAACAACAAGAACTTACTGCAACTTACTGTGCTCTTAATTCCATGACGTTTGTGAACGCGGCTGTTATTGTATACTACCAAAATCCTGAGGCTCTGGGCTCTGCCCGATTTTGTACTCGTGTGCAATTGCAGCTGTATTCACAAACACCAGAGAGTCACAATTAGTGAGCCGCTGCGCTTTCGTACTGTATGTGTGTATGTACAGTATGCACGGCACTGCCCTCGAGTACCGTACTCTCGTACTTGCATGTATTATATGTGCGTGGATTCGAATGCGAATGCAAACGCATCCCTATTCTTTCCTCATTTCCTTCGTCCCCACCAATCTAACAGGGGAGTGAGCCGAGGAGAGAGAGAGAGAGGGATAGCCAACTGACTGCGGCACTGCTAATGTGTGCTGTACTGTATAGTATAGTGCTGTAACAAACGATATTACGGACCCGCGGGCTTTGGGAATTTAGAGAAAGGGGAAAGGGGGAAAAGAGAAGGAAAAGAAAAAAAAAAGCGATGAATTGGCCAGGTTTCTGTTCTCGCCGTCCTTGTCGTCGAAGATCTCGAGGCTGGCCGGGCGGCGGCAGGCCGGGAGTACAGTATCGTGATTGCAAAGTTATGTTATATTGAGGTCAAGTTTTGTGGGTCAATGCGGGAGAGTCAACTAGTTGAGAGCGTACTATAAGTACGAAGTACTCGAGTACAGTACGAGTACTGGTAAGTGAGTGGGGGTCAAGCAAGCAACTACAGAGAGGAATAACAAGATCTTGGCGGTCATGACCTATTAGAGCCGTTTTTACAAAAAAAAGAAAGAGAAGCTCTCAGCAAGGTTTGCAAGTAAGTGCAAGTTTGCTGTTGGGTAAAACTTCTGAGGAAACATCTGTCCCGTTTCTTCCTCTGGAGGAACACTGTTACAGCCATTATTATTTTTTCTTTCCCCCTTCTTCCTCTTCCTCACCCCTCCCTTCCCAAGAGTGGAGCCTTGCTCACATTGTTTTGAGCTGGGATTGTGAAGTTACTTGGTAATTTCTTTATCATTCTTTTCAGAATATTGTGATAATAGCTTTTTTACTTTTTTTATATTTTTACTTCCACCACTCTCATTCACCTCACGGGTTATGCATCCGCCGCAAAAGCACACAACGTTGTCCATCCAATAGGACACCACCAGTCCGTTATTTTTCCCACCCTTCAATTTCACAAGAATGTTGCGGAACCCGCTAGTTCTCGCATTGTAGAGGATATCGTGGACAAAGGAAATAGACAATCTCGACCTTCGTTTCATTGCCCGCAACAGGGCGCAAAGTGTAGAAAAAAAAGGAAAAAAAGAGAAACAAAAAGAGTTTGAATGTGTGTGGATCCATCCATCCATCATAATAATTGGAAAAGAGGTTTGGCTTTGGGTTCGTCCGATTGGTTAAGCTATTCCACTACCGCCCCCTGCCCTGTGTTCTCTACGGTTGTACCAACCACTCCTTGACCTTTTCACTCTTTTTTCCTTTTTTCCTTCTTTCCTTTCCCCTTTTCTTGACTTTATCGATGAGCGCACCCGTAAGTTTGTTTTTTGCACTATATTATCGCACGGTAACTTGTTCTGGTATTTTTCTCCGACCCGGGATCGCCGCAGGAGGAACCTTGACCTTCGATTGACGGCCCATTGAAGCGGGGTGGGGTGGCGGGACGGTGGGACGGTGGGGGGGCTGGGGGGAGCAGAATTCCAATCCAATCCCATAACGTGCTTCAACTTGCGTGCATACAGGAATGTAGTTTGTGTGTCGAGTTCAGGCAAGCTGGGTCAGGCGGATTGTGGGGATCATAGCTGGTTGGGAAGAAACGAAATGCATATCTTTCTCTCGTCGCAGTCATCGCTGCCTATTATTATGCTTGGCCTTCAGCACGGTTTTGAAAGGCGAAGGATTTCAGGGACCGATGGGGATATTTCCTTTCCTGTAGTTTGTGCCTCTTTTGACAACCCGTGAGTGGCGAATTGTCTCCCCTTTTTCTTTTGCGCCTAAAGTTATTTTACAATAGAGTACCACTAGTTGTACTAGTACGTAGGCTCCTGTGTACTCGAGTACAGTACTCTACTTCATCTACGAGTGCAAGTATGGCGAAAGCACTACTGGGGCTTGCAGTCTATCTACTATGCCGCACTTGGGCTGTATTGTACTCTGCTCGTACAATGAAGAGCGGTACTTTTTTATATAATGTGTACCTCATCAACCAACTACCCGGCAAGCACCTCTGCCCCCTGTCCCGGAGCAACGCCATGTAGTCTGAGTTGAATCTGGGAAGACATCCGTGAACCACGATGCTTCGGAACAAAAATGTTAGGGATGGAGCGGGCTGAGGAGGAGATTTGATTGCCCCGAGGCGTTAACTTATATCGTCTATTTTTAAAGAATAAGAACCCTCCCTTCCATCTGATCGTCTCAAGCTTATGGAGCCTGAAGCGCCGTCTGGGGAAGGATGTTTGGAGGTGGCTGGCCACCAAACTTACAGCTTAATTTGGTCCTTTATTTTCCCTCGATTTTTGGGGTTGCGCAATTAATCTTTCCCCTTTATTAGACCTCCTAAATCAAAATTTGACAGGATATCCCTCCTCTACAATAATAAATGAATAATTTACGCTTAAACGGCCCTAATCCAAGTGGCCGGAGATTTCTGCTTCCCTGTAGGAGGTGGTAGCTGAGGTATCGTAGCTTTGTGGTGCTCTTTTTTTTTTTTTGGCTGTTGCGCCGGCCGGGGAACACAGCATCATGTGCATCGTGACCCTATGATGGATGATACCTTGCGTCACGCTAACATCCGCCAGGCGAATTATAAAAATAATATAAAATTCGATATTGAAATCCCAATGAAGGATGAAATAATCATTATAAATGAATGAACAAATTTACACAGACAACCAGATTTTCGAGGCTCTTGGGTGTTGAAAAAGATATTGGAATATCACATGATAGGACAATTAATTGCCTCTCGTCTGGCCGGGGGGGGGGTGGGGGGGAGGATGGCCCGTACTCGCATGTGCTACTAGGCTCAGCAATCCCTTTTCGTTTGGAATGCACGCGCGGGGGTTAGAGCTGAATGAAAAAGCGGAGTGAACTGCATGATGATGATGATGAGATACACATGTAGGCAGGTTTCTTGTACGATTGGAAACCGTTGAGCGGAGCACGGTGCTGTGAGTAATTAACACTTACTTGCGGTTGTTTGACTCCTGAGGAAGAGAAAGGGTGGGAGGGAGATATGTGATTCGAGTGACCGGCAATGATTTTCTTAAACATTTGTTCTGCCATGCAGACAGACGCTTTGTTTCGTGGCACCATGCGCGTTCTTCCCCTCCACCCGGAGAAGGCATCACTATTATGGGTTTCAAATCGCTCTTCGGAGTCTGTAGCCAGCTGAGAAGTGTTTTGGTGAATGCCCTTGGGGGCGGGGTGGTTGAAGCGCTTGATGTCACAATGGAATGTTAGATGCAATGTGATGTGCTTCCTTCCTTCCAAGCGCAGTCACAAGGACAAAAACGTGTTCCCCAAATTCTATACACACTCCCGCTTGTGTGTAACTGTCCGTGCCCCCAGCTGGACATCTGGGCACAACATTGGACACTTTCAGTCCCACTTTTCCCTTACTCAGTTGAGGTCGCGTACGAGTGATTTTTTGTGGAGTTTCAGGTCGAGGAAGGAAGTAAAAAAAAAAAAAGGGAAAAAACATTTCTCCATAATTTAATTGACGTTGCAGAAAATTTTCATTTCAGGAATAACTGCTCATCCCGGGTTGAACCTTAGTGGGTAAATAAGAAAAGGGAAAAAAAAGAAAAGGGAAAAAAAAGACTTCGGGCCTGAGAATTCTTCCAAGAAGAAACTGTAACTATTTGCTACTACTATTACTACTACTACTGTTACCGGCCGAGGATCCTACAAGTAGAGTGGGGAGGGGAAGGTTTCCTTGGGATTCTGTGAGAATGGTTACCAAAAAAAGTTTTTCCTAATTCGCGTTTTCATCATCTGCACGGAGAGGGTTGGTATCGATTATTGGGTGTCTCTAATAGAGCCAAGAAGCTAGGGCTTTCCCAGCAACGGCCGCGGTGATTCTGGGAAGTGGATGTCCTTTTTCGCAAATCCTTTTTCTTTCGGGGAAACGTGGCCATGGTTTGGATATTTGGTCTTCAATAAATTTTTTGAAGGTGTGGGGGACCTTCAACTGCCACGAGTCTGGTGCGGGGTAGCGAAATTGGCCAAAATAGTGGGGTGCATTCCGGGGGGACTCTTACGGAAGCCTGGGCAATTGATTAGTGATGAGCCGTGAGGGGGGGGGATTTTGGTTAAAGTTTACTACCATTATCGAGTGATCAGTTGTGCTTGTAAGCTTTATGTCTACCAAAGGGTAAAGGGACATTAATTTCGAAAAAAGAGTCGGTGACTTCACGTCAGCCTTTGGTCCAGCTAGATTTTCCTTTTGACCAATTGGTATGCAGCACTGTTTGACCTAGTCCTTCTGGTATCATATTTGCGGGTTAATTGGGGAAAGCGGAGGGGGTTTGATGGATCGTGTTGGGTGAATCACACCTGTTTTAATGATATTTATTTTAATTTATATTTCGCTTCTATCAGGAGCCGGTGGGTAACTTTTGCAGGCTTTTAAAGTAGGTTGATCTATTCGAGCTAGATTATTCGAAAATATGGTCCCCCTGGAGGTTACTATAACATCTAGGTGACGGTCGAATAGCTAGTCAATCTGCTGCTAGTGAAAAAATAACTTGGGGCTTGTCGTCAACGGGAGCTGGGGAGCATGGGTGGTGCTGGGGGATTGATTTGAGGGGAGGAATCATATCTAAGACGAGAAGACGAAATGAGGAAGAATTGACTAACCGTGGGAAGAACGAGGTATAGGTTACTCTCCTCCTCCTCCTTTTTTAGGCCACATATATATACTGTGGTTGTAGCAGGAACTGGCACAATAGTTGATACTGTACCACCCAAATAGCTTTTCAAGTCGATTTTCTCTTCTTTCACCTCCCAACCCAACTTTGGGTTTTCTGACTATCAGTGGCTTTCAAGAGATTTCCCAGGTTGGGCTTGGAGGCCGGTTACATCTGCCTCATGCTATCGGCGCTCTGCCTGGTGAGTATAGGAAGCTCGCCTATCCTCCCTGATAGCTTCTTAGAGTACTCATCTAGGTGGTATCCGGACTCATTGGGTGAGCTGTCTGAGCTCGTTTAGGTAGAGTGTCTCATGTGAGCTTTTGGTGAAGATGGTTCTTCCATAGTTTCAAACTATATCGGATTATTCGGCATAGTACAAGCTTTTGGTGCCGGGTCTCTCACCACTTAGGGCGGCCCCTTTGTGCTCAGAAAAAAAAACCCCTCCTAAGCAGTGAAAACTTTGTTTCGTTATTTATTCAAGCCTCCCGCACAGCCGTGAACTATGGGGACCTCAAATTCCAGTTACTATCCATCAAATATTAACTATGTAGACTTGCTATAGGGGTTAGACGGGAGTGCTTAGCCAGCAGACCAACGCCGTTTGACACTCCTCAATACTATTCACCATCCCTCGTACTTGAGGGAAACGGGCGCGGATTCACTAATACTCACTCACTCCATAAATCCATCAAGAAATAACGGAATCCTCTGGAAAGCGAGTAGTTTAGGAAAGAGCGCACAACGATTTGTTTTCGAAAGGTGCTTGCTTCCTTAGGGGAAGATGCATATTGAATCGGGTGATTCAAAATTGCTTCTCAATAGGATTAGGCATATTGTCTCGTCCTAGAAGGAGCACAGCTTCTCTATCTCCCACCTCCCTGATAAGGTCCTACTCCCAGATTGCCGCTCCTAAACCTGAGCTATAAGCTTCTATGGCTGGTGTTGCACGCTGCCCCCTTCTGGTTAGAAATGAGAGATAGGAGTCATGCTGTCTAAGTATTATCCAATGATTCTAAAAATATAGGAGGATTTATCGCTCTCTGCCAATCACATGACGTCACTCGAGATAAAACCCTAACACCCGCAGCAAGGCCAGGGGATGGAGGCCGAATCACACCAAAGAATAGGTCCCCAGGCTAACGAAACTTGATCAGCGCCAGCGAAAATATAAACTAAAAATGCAAATGATTTGCCCCAAGCTCACCAAAAAACTAATTTGTAAGCTTGTGCTCGTTGTGCATACAAGTGCTCGCTTTGTCCGGAAACATTGCATTAAAATTGGCATTGATACCTACAATAAGGGGTTTCCTATCGTACAACGCGTGTAACTCCAATAAACAAACAAAAGGAATGACTGGCTCGCTTTACCGAACGATCAAAACTCTCCGTCTGGAGCTCCTTCTAACCTCTACAACCTCTGCCTCAGTCACACCCGCTTTCTTCGGTACCTTCTCTCTTTGCCTAGCAGCGGGTGCGTTAACAGTGGCAGCTCCCTCCTGGGTAGTATCGACCCTCGCTTCAACAATCGTCCTCGACTCAACTCCCGAAACCTTCACTCCCTTCCTAACCACTTCGGATTCCTTCTTGAAAACCGGCCTCTGGCTCATATTCGGGGGCCCTGTAGCAGTCTCTTCCAGGACCTTCCCGTTCGCTCCTGATTTTTCTATTGCTGGCCCCTTTTTCTGTCGCATTCGTTTTTGCGGGCTCAGCCATTCCTCTTTGCCCTGTGGCCAATACACCCTCCTCTCCGAACCACCCATCCCCGCCTCTTCCTCCGGCACGATGGCTTCTTCGGATAAGACTTCTTCAATACCCTTATTTCTTTTGACGATTTTCGGCTTGGACTCGTCGCTGCGTTGGTGAGGGATCACTTCATTGAATAGATCCTTCGGGCCAATATTGTACATCCGGTATAGTTCCAGGACGGCTTGTTCTTTATCTTTCGCTTCGATCATGAGGTCCATTGTGTCGCCGCAGGGAGGCAGGGAGCCAACTCTAGGCGCGTGCTTCCGGCGGTCTCTATCAGTGATGGCGCCTTCGATGGGTTCCGAGTAGTGCTGTTTCTGGGTTATGCGCTTGCGGGACCAAGTCTCTTTGATTACTGGGAAGAGAGGGAGGAGGTCCATGTTACCCTCTCGGACTGTGTTGGAATGGCGGATGTTGTGGTGGTGGTAGTCTAAGACGAGGGGGATGTTAAGTTCTTGACAAATGGGGAGTAAGTCGTGGACTGTCCAGACCTGGGAGCGATTATTAGTGTCGAGGGTAGAATAAAGATGGGTAGAACTAACCACGTCGTCGTTCTCGAGAACAAGCCTAGCTTTAACATTGTTTGAAAGCCTGATGTAGTTCCGCCGGAACCTTGCCAGTGTCTCTTTCTTCCCTTCAAATACTCCTCCCATGTGCAAGACCATGACAGCATCTCTGTCCGCTTGACCCCTCAATCCTAGTAAGCTCAGTAGTTGAGAGTGATAGTCCAAATCTCTGATCGAAGCTTCAACAACGTCCTTTCGTGGGCTTCCCAACTGTGTGAATTGTCCCGGGTGTGTCGTCAGCCGGTGACCGTACCCCATCGCCAACCTCCCCGCCTCAGCTAAGGGCTCTTTCGCAAAATCGAGGGAATAGCCATATTTAGCGTGACTGGCGAACGGAAACATCCCACTTGATATCCGGAAGAACTTGATACCGTACTTTTCGTTCCATTTAATCAATTTGCAAAGATCCCAGGCGTTGGCGAGACCGAGTGACTCGATATGTGCTTGGCCGGAGGAACCATGTTTTAAGATGGTGTCTATCCGGCAGGTTCTCGAACAAAACACTGAAGGGTTGGAAGATCTGAGGTAGGTATTCAAGCATGCCTAATCCTCTCTATCAGCTCCCTGCTCAGTCGGAAGATCAAGAACTAGATAACAAACAAATCCCAACCTTCCCTTCCAGGGAATCGGCATATAATCAGAATTGACCGCAGGTGGCCTATTGAGAGCTTCTGCTTCTGACTCAAGCCTGGCCTTTGTCTTCACTTTCTCGTCACCTTCTACCTTCTTTACCAACTTCTTTGCTGCCACTCCATTGCCACTGGAACTAGAGCTGGGCTTGTTTTTAGTCGGCACCTCAAAACCACTCTCTTCCTCAGTAATCCCTTCCTCCGAAAGCTCAAAATCCTCCTCTTCATAGAGGGAGTCTGAAAAATCATTAGAAACCTTTCTCTTTCTCTTCGTCATCGCCTGGAATCCTAGCTGCCCTGCTCAAATGGCTCCCTCCCGTGGTGAATAGAATACGTAGTGGGCGGCGATGGAAGTAAAGGGAGGAGCTCTAACACAGTAAGATAGGGCACGAATTCCCAATGTAGCAAAGTAAGGGTAACAATACCCTCTTCCTCCTGGCTGCAGTGGTGGTGGTATCATAGTCTGGGAGGCGGCGTCCTAAGGGAGGAACACAGCTTAAGTAGGATGGCCTAGCTGGTTCGCACCCCCGGGGCATGGGACGTCCGAGTTGGGCCCGATGAACGGCCCCATGCGTGAGCCGCAGATGCTCGGATGGCAAACTTAATGTTGGTTCCTTGGGCAAGATTACCGATCTGGGGCTTCCCCTAACGTCATAGATTGGGGATGCCCATCGGGGCCGTGACTAGCCTGGATCTCGGTTGAGACATGATAGTCACTAGTTATGGTGTTATAAAGGAACTAATAGTGTCGGTAAGTACGGCCTGCGTGCCTAGCTGCCAGCTCAAAAGTTGGAGGCCACCTTTAATACTCAGTAAAATAAAGATACTCTACAAGTATAGTGCACATAATGGCATTCAATCTATCACAGCTTACAACGTTTGTAACACTAAAGATGAAATTAACGAAAACTTGAATGAGTTCGGCTTGGATATTATATTTGGATTTTAGTACCACCTTAATACGACAGCTCTTCGCCAACACCTATGTGGTGCTTCCAATGGGCCTCCCGGAGAGCTCAGACTAAAACCAAAAAAGGCAAAAAGGAAAGAAAAGCTTTCGTAGATGTATGACGGATTTGGGAGTACGATGGCCGCCGCCAGAATGTGAACCATTATCACTTCCCTCACTGGTCGAACCACCTAAATTTCAAAAGGAAAAGAGCAAATGAAAAGCAAAAAAAACCTAGCGAGTGCCAAGAAAATAGACGGATTGAATGCAAAGAATAACGCAAGATCGTCCTCCACGTAGGAACACTAAGTAAAATCAAGCAAATGGAACAGCAATACAAAAAGAGAGAGAATCCGAACTTGTTGTCCCAGCCTTTCCCACGCCCTTGACAATGAACAAGCCGACGTAACAATGAAAAAAGGAGCCATTCCCCGGCAATGCTAGACGGAAAGCCTGGGTCCAACTCTGATTAAACGTTTACCCAAACCCCCCAGAAATATTGTCATAACTTTTCATCGATGACGTTCGATTTACTGTTCCACGAGCATCCAAAATCAGCTTATTATTCCCCATAACCTCGCAGGCCCCAACATAGGAGCTAATGGTGTGATTTTTTGGTTTGGATTAATGAGCGCGGGTCCTGGCACGGGATGATTGAACGACTGCTTGGAAAGCGGGTAGTTCGATTCAGCCTATGCCAGATGCAATGCAAGCTGGGCGAGAAGATCGAGTGGAGGAGCTCCAGGCTATTCATTGTGTCGAGCATGAACAAAGAAAGGATTGTAATCAAAGTGTACCAACCAAAACATCATCGTCCATACCGATATCACCGCCATTGGTGGCTTGAGCTGCTCCAGTGGTAGCATTATTGGCTGGCGCGTTTCCGGAATTGCCACCATCGAAGTAGTCAGCCATATCAGCGTCGAGCTCATCCGCAGTCTTCCTCTTTTCTCTGCCAGGACGCCCAGCGCCATTACGCCCACCTCCACGACGGGACTTGGCAGCGCGAGCTGACTTAGAAGTAGCCGGCTTAGGCTTGTTATTGTTAACGGTTTTTGCACCAGGGAGAGGCTTGGGAGCTCTGGATAAAGTTAGAATAAGAGCTAACTGGCAAGTAGACCAAGGTTACTTACCCAATACGATCGGCGAAGTTAGAAGATGGCGCATTGGGATCAACGACGAGCTCAACCTAGAATCTTTATTAGTAAACTACAGTTTCACCGCCAGGAGGAAGATTTTGCAGTTTACCTTCATGGGTCTTCTATCAACTTCAACCCCGTTGTACTTCTGAGCGGCCGTGGCAGCATCGGAGGATCTAGAAAACTCAACCGTGGCGATGCCACGGGACAGGCCGTTGGGGCCATAAGTAATGGCACAACGTTTGATCGGGCCGACAACTTTGGTGAAGTACTCCTTTAACGCAATAAAGCTATTGTTAGAATAGGTTGCCCTAGAAAAGATCCCATATCCACTTGTAGAAATATTTAGGCGATTGGAGAGAAAGGAGAGTTGTTGCAAGAAGCGTGCGGATGGGAGGAAGGGGATGCATGCAACAAAGCTACGGAGACCAGAGCGAGCCTTGAGCCAACAAGCGTCCCAAGATGCTGCGAGAAAACTGTAAGTGACTCCAAATTGCAACCGCAGCGAACGACGATGTATGGCCCTGAGTAGTAGATGCCGTTGAGACTCGACAAGCTTGAAATCCTAGTTGAAAACACAAAAGAAAAACGGGATTTGACAATCGTGCAGAACATGATATGCCTTTCAACAACAGCTGAGCATGCGACACCTTAATAACTTTGGGCTTCATGTGCTTCTTTGGCTGCCTTCCCAGTGATCCAACCTCTCCCGATCCGAGTCCAATCGATGTAAGCTGCTAGTAAGTGCTTTCGATCTTTCATCGTTTCGTTCCTCAAGGGTAAATCAAATGAGCGCGCGCTAAGCCTCACCAACAGGGTCTCATTTTGAGATGAGTTTGACTTTTGGGTCATCTTTGACCTGAAGCAGTGACATCACAAACATCGAAAGAGATATTGCCCAAAGGTCGGCGCCTGAATGAAAACAGGGGAAAAATTCTTGCCAGTGGTTATGAAATAACACCCCACCGGAAAGAAGTTAGACGTCAAAGCGTCTTATCAGGAGCCACATCATCGTTCGCTTTGCACGGATTTGGAATCGAGTCGCAGTTTAAGGCAGAAGTATCACAAGGGGGTATACGGTCTTCATCCTCAATCGATCACCCTCAAAATCGAAGAGCTTGGAATAGTTGAAGCTTGTTGCTCGCTTCCGGCTCCGTAGCGTTCGTGCTTCATCCCCAACACGTGCTGCTATGACTTCGTTCTGCAAGTCAACGTACCTTGATCATCGCCTCAGAAACATCGAAGGGCTGTCCGAAAAAGTATTAGTGGACGACGCGAGAAACACGAAGTGTAAAAAATAATAAAGGGGAAATTAAGAAATGACTCACCAGGTTGGAAACAATAATCTTGGACGCAGTAACCTTGCCTGAAGGTCCAGTAGGGACATTGCCAGAGGCCTTCGAAGTGTTTTGGGTAACGGCGACATTGGCCTTGTGGGCAGCCACTCTCTGCGAGCGTTTGCGAATACCGCCAGCAGGAGCGTTAGAGGCACCTCCCTTTCCACCACGGCGAGGGCCACGGGGACGCTCAGCAAGAATCTCGTCAAGAGACTGGTCGAGTTTGGAAGTCATGATTATTGAGGTTGAAGTTAAAAAAAAAAAAAGGTTTGGAGTTTGGGGTAGGAAGGTGAGTAAGAGTTCGCGGTTGTTGTTGAGTTTCTGGCGCGGGAGAGAAGACGAAGCTTTCCGATCACGGTGAGGAAAGTAAAAAATAAAAAAAAGGGTGGGTAGAGTGGGTATGCACGAAGAGGCGGTTTGTCCTGTTGCTGGTGAATAGGAAGGAAGGAAGGAAGGAAGGAAGGCACGAAGAAGGTAGTGGTGTTATTGAGGTGGGAGGGTGATGAGAAAGGCAGAGGGGAAACGAAGGGCAGGGAGGGAAAAGGAGAGATGGCAGCAGAGGCAACCGACAGGCTGGCGGCTCGGGGGGGCAGTATTGAGGGTGACTAAGCAGCTACACAGCCACGGAAGACACCGCTGCGCCCAGCTTGTAAAATTTCAAAAATTACGAAAGCACCAGTCACTGGCTAACCATAGAAATACTTGCGCATTCCACAAGTATCCGGATGACTTGGCGCCAAGATTCAATTTCAACTCCGGGTAGGGGAAGCCTTAAAATGGAGTACTACTAGAAATGGTGCTGCATCTACAACTACTATAGCTCATGCAAAAGTTAATATCTTATATATTTTTCTGCTCTTTAAATCTCCATCCAATTGTCTATCGAATGATAGAAAGGAAACAAATACCAAGGAGGTTAAGGAGGGGTCTTCGCAGTTTGAAGTTGGGCACTTTTATGTTACAATACGGGTTAAAGGTTTCTTCTGCCATTTGGCGATCAGACCTCCAAACGCCTTGGCATCCAGATACTTTTGGAATGTGTAAGTAGACTGCTTTAATATTATTATATCACTATACGAGCACTCTTCATTATTATTTCTCTTTTCCATACATAAAATTGTAAGCATTCGGGTTCGGAGTCAAGAGTGTACGAGTTTCAAGGGTTCTACTTTATTGGTACGATACCTTTTTTTACCACCGCCACCACCTCATGCAATGACTGCTTGTGTTAGAAGACTCCCCTGGCAATGAGTTTTCTTTAACTGCTAAAGCCTCAAGATTTTAAATATTTGGGACAAACCCATCTGTTGTTAATACTAATATCCTTCTTCAATATCTGCTTTCAGTCATCGGTACTCGAGTCGAGTACAAATAACCAGACAATTACCGTACCGGCACACGCAACCCCCGGATGCACTGTCGAGAAAAGCCTCTCCCAAAGCTCCCAGAAAGTTATCCCTTAATCTATACTTGCATAGTATCATACCGAATAGCCACCACCGATATGGTATTGATCAAACCCCCATAGGGTGAATCTAGGGTGTTGTAAAAGACCTAACATGTTTCTTGCGACGGCAGCCCACATACCGGTATCTACCAACGCTTACCCAGGGCAGATCGATAGTGGAGGTGATGGTGACAGGAAAACAAGCCCTATAAAGCCTACAGTCAATAAGAGCGCAGGTCATGGTGTAGTGCAAACAGAGGCAAGGGGGTATTCTGGAGAGATGGTATCTATAAAGTTTGGCTTTCTCCACGAAATAACTAAGCGAGAAATGAACTCACTGTAGAATGTATCATGCTCCCCGATTCTTTTTGCTTTTTAACTTTTCCTCGTTGTGGCTCATGACACTGCAGCAAAGGAAAGAGATACAGTACGGTAGTTTCTTACAGCACACTACGCTACACTACAAAGCCGTAATCAAGCACTGCTATACTCTATGATGTGGTACAGTGCTAATATCATGAGGCCAACAATACAGTGGGAGAAATCAATCTTACGCCATGGTTAGATGGCCCAGTGAGCCGTGAGCCATGGTAAGTTCTTACTCGTCAGTCTACCGGTATCTAGGATGCAATTAGAGGCATGATTGTTGTTATGAGGCTCTACTAGCAGGATTCTGTACGAGGAAGGTAGGGGCCGCGACAGATGATAGGGGCACCGTATGATTCTCGTCCTTATGTTTGGCCCGCAGAGTCCATCATTGACTTTCCACCAGCCTCAATGCCGTACTCACAAAAACCTAAGTAGCCGTACTCTCCATCCGGTTGGGCTCCCAAATTGGCTGCCGCTTTACCCCATCACAACTTCTCCTAGCGGCAGCTTCCAACCTCCGCCCCAAAACCTGCCAAGCATCTCGAACCCACTTGGACACAAGCTCCTCACACGCCGAACTTTCAACATTCGAGCAACGCACCCCACAACACAACTATCTCGAGCGGTTAAACTGATACCCCCGCCACAGCCAACTAGAACGACAACAGCAGTAGCAATGCCGCCAAAGAAGGACGTCAAGAACGCTAAACCCTCCGTTCAGAAAGTGGTTCAGGACAAGGTAAACTCCACGTCTCATGGAAAACGTCACGAAGCTAAAACTCTCCACGCCTAGACGTTCGGTCTCAAAAATGTATGTCGTCTTCAACTCTCCACCTCCCACCCACCCGCTCCAACATCCCTCACCCCTTGGAAAAATTGGAACCATCTGACGAGGAGCAGAAAAAAGGAGGAAAGGCCCAAAAACAAATAGCGCAGCTAGCCTCGCAAGCGTCTGCGTCTGGCACCCCTGAGCAGAAACGCAAAGAGGCGGAAAAAGCCCAGCGCGAAGCGGAAAAGAAAGCGGCTGAAGCAGCGAAGAAGGAGGTCGCTGAACTTTTCAAACCCGTACAATCCCAGAAGGTTCCCTTCGGTGTAGACCCTAAGAGTGTACTGTGCGTCTACTACAAGAACGGCAACTGCGAGAAGGGTCGCAAATGCAAGTTCTCCCACGACTTGAGTATTGAGCGCAAATCACAGAAAAAGAACCTTTATGAAGATTCTCGAGGGGAGGAAGCCGAGGATGAGAAGAAGAAGGAAGAGACGAGTGATAACTGGGATGAGGAGAAACTGCGCAGTGTTGTTTTGAGCAAGCATGGGAATCCGAAGACTACTACTGATAAGGTTTGCAAGCACTTTATTGAGGCGGTGGAGAATGGAAAGTATGGGTGGTTCTGGCAGTGTATGGGCCCTTGTTGATTTTTCCGACGAATGAATGTAGCAGAGAGCTAACGGCTATAGGTCCAAATGGCGGTAACGATTGCAAATATAAGCATTCATTGCCCGCAGGTTTCGTCTTGAAGACGAAGGAGCAGAGGGCTGCCGAAAAAGCATTGATGGATAAGTCTCCTCTAGCGACGCTTACATTGGAAGACTTCTTAGAAGCTCGACGGTAAGAAGTTGCCCCGCTGTTATCTGTTTTCTGATGTGCTGTTCAAGGACGCTGATACCATTTAGACATGAACTCACCGGTGCGCTGACCCCTGTGACCGAAGAGACCTTCAAAAAGTGGAAATCCGAACGCATGTCCAAGAAGGAAGCTGAGGAGGAAGCCCGCAGGGCAAAGGAAGCAACTGGAAGGGCACTGTTCGAGAAGGGTGACTGGAGAAACGACAATGAAGACGGGGAATCTTCTGACCAGGAGGACGGCGCCTTCGACCTTAATGCTCTACGTAAAGAAACCCGGGCTCTCGAAGGCGGTGATGATAGCAATCTGAAGAGCTATGGAAGTATCTGATTCACATAAATACCACCTTTCCTTATCGGGTGCTCTGTAGATGGGATGTTCTTTTTTTTTGTTTGGCATTGCGCCTGTGTTTAAAATAAAATTTCCTTGTTCGTGAGGCTGGGTGGGTTTGTGCTGCATTTACGAGGTGCTTTTACTTTATTCCGCTTTTACTTTATTTAGTTTTATTTTCGATTCCGTGGAGGGGCTGAGGCGGTCAAAGGAAAGGAGCCTGTAGATGCTTGGAGAGGGGCTGATAAAGATGACCTACACTGTTTTCTTTTCTTTTTCTCATGATACTATAATTCGCTATCAAAGCTACCTACCAGTCCTTAGGAATTTATCTAGGAGAAATCACAAAAAAACCTGCGCGTTTTCATCAAGACGTCTTATATTTTCCATTGGTGGAAACCCCTGACACCTGTGTGAGGACTGGCAAATTCATTATAAGTCACATAGATAGTTGCTTGAAATGCGGGAGCTCATAGGCTTCAGCATATATCGCAAAGGGATCACGTTGATTAGTCCAGAATATGTGTGTATTAATCGCTAATGCATTAACCCTACACTCTGAACTCAAGGTATTAGAACCTTTGTTCTTTTTTCCCGGCAATTGATGCCGATACCCCTCGTCAAGAAACTCCTTGGTATAATCATTTCTTGTCCTCCGAGATCTCCTCGATACCTGGGGGTGTCTCCATCTCAGCGGTAGGAGCAGTACCCTCAGTATCCTCAGATTTTTCGAGGGTACTATCTTCAAGCTCGGGCATATCTTCCTAAAAGGAATCAGTGTCTCCGTGGCGGTTCTTAAACGTGAGGGGCTCACATCGGCATTATCATCGGCACCACCAGAAAGAGAGTTCATTCCTTGCAGACCTTGGAGAGCGCTCATATCCATGCCCTCCATGCCTCCCATGCCCCCAAGCTTCGAAAAGTCGATGCCACCAAAACCTCCAGAATCATCTCCACCGCCAAATTGAGCACCGCCGCCGGGCATATCAGAGAAACCGGATGCTTCATCCTCTTGATCATCCTCATCGACCCACTAATTATAGGTGGATTGGTTAGAATTGAGCTTGATATTATCGAATGGGTTAGACTGATTAACAAACCTTGTCAAAATCGGTTCTAAGGTAATGTGCCTTCTTGGATTCCTTCAAAAGTCTTGGCCAAAATTCTGTCTTGAATTCCTTCTTGCGAAGGATAAGGTCAACACCTCGTGCGCTTAGGTGTTGTTTCGAGTTATCGACATCAATCTCCGCATAGAGCTCTAGATCCACGGTGAAAGTTTTAATTTTGTTGCTTCCTTTGAAGTGGACCTTTGTTGGCTCAAGTTTCAATTCAACGTCGTCTGGGGGACAGTCTGGTGCTGTTATAGTAAGATAAATGACGTTTTTGGTGCCGTCTTCCTCATGGGAACGCTGAGCCCAAAGAACTGCATCGTGTTAGCATAAATCATCCTCCATTATAAAAATCACAGCCTTCTTTCGAGCAAAGGAGGAAGTGACAAGATATTCGAAAACAGCTCCGTTAAGGGTATATTGCGATTGATTAGAAAGGTTCCCAAACTGGTTGTTCCAGGTGGGGGTTGTTCAGGCAAACGACCGGCGGGGAAAGCCGCAGCGGGGCATGTGGGAAAGGCATACCTTCAGGAACAGTAGTTGGTAAAGACATGTTTGGTCGAGGTGGAAAGTTAAAGTGTGGGTGATGGATTAGTTGAAGAGGGGAAGAGCGGTGAATAGCAAAGATGATGAGAGAAGAGATGAGTTGGCTTGTTACGGGGTGTGGTGATTGTTCTTGGAGTAAGGGTAGGGGGTTGAGTGATGCAGGAAGAAACGTTTAAACTACAGTACCGGTAGTCTGCTCTGCTGCTGTCGAACCTTCTTGAAGGATAACTTTAGTGCGGTTGCCCTGGGTGCGGTTGCCTATTGCTGAGTGATGTCTTTGTTTTATGAATTTTATTTTCTCTTTCTTTCGGTTCCATTAGTTTTGGGGGAAACTCAAGGAATTGAATGGAATGAAAATTCCCCCCACAGCGGGGAGCTGCGGGTTAACATTTCCCCCACCATCAATAACTGCCTGAAACCGGGTTAACTCTATCCATCTCATCGTAATATACATTAAAGTTACTTTTTTTTGAAAATTAATCTAAGTTACTGAGTTGCGGGCCAAGTTGTCGTTGCACTCAGACCTCATCGAGCTTGTCTCGGCAAACTAACCACCAACATCAGAAATCAAGCGTCATCACCAGTGCAGTGGATAACCTCACCTCCTCCCAAGAACTCTCCAACAAACCGATAAACAGTCATGGAATCACTTAAGGCGATCTTCTGGAAACCAGATCCGGCCGTTCAGGTAAAACCTCTCATCAGCCCTCCTCACAGCTGAGGAGGAGGCTAACAGATGCAGCTGCGGAAATGCAACGCCCTACTTCGCAAGAACGCTCGAGAGCTTGATAGACACATGCAAAGCCTCCGGCTCCTCGAGACAAAGACTAAGAAGATGATACTTGATACTTCAAATTCGAAATCCAATAGCAGCGCACAGCAAACACGCATCCTCGCGCGTGAACTCGTCCGTATCCGACGGCAGTCCTCAAGATTAGCTACATCCAAGGCTCAGCTTCAGTCTGTAGGGATGCAAGTGAACGAGGCCTTCTCGGTGAGAAAGATTGAAGGAAGCATCAAAGCTTCTACGAGTGTTATGAAGGATGTAAATAGCCTTGTGAGGCTGCCCGAGTTGACCGGAACCATGAGGGAGCTGAGCATGGAGCTTGTTAGGGCTGGCATAATTGAGGAGATGATTGCTGATTCATTACCCGATGATGCTCTCGAGGAGGATGACGAAGAGGTTGAGACCGAGGTCGGAAAGATTCTTGGAGAAATCATGGGTGGAAAGTTGGAGCAAACAAGTGCCGTTCCTTCACAGCTCGAGAAGGAAGAGGAGGTTGAGGAGGGCTCCGAGATGGGTCTCGAGGATATGAGGGAGCGATTGGAGGCATTGAAGAGCTAAGGTTGTTTGTTTTCTATTATTGCATTTTACGAAATAACTGTCATGATAGTTTGCGCCGGTGCTCGGATTCCCTTTGGTTGATACTTGTTGGAGCGCCACTTCTCTTTTTCTTTCTGGATTTCTAATTTTGTGTTTGCCGATGCAAGGATAAAGGGTGCCTGTATTGTATGGATTTTCTAACTGTTTTAGGTGGCTTTATGTGAAAACATAGATATTTCATCCTTGCTCACAACACAAGTTTCGAGATTACTAACTAAATATGGTAAGACAGTTGAGTAAATTTATTCCTGCCAGGTTGTGAATTCGCTTTGGTCACTGGATTTTATCATTTATTTTGGTTTAACACGTCCGGTGAAGTTAAGAAAAAAGTAAAAGACATGGAATCCGCAATGATACTTTTCAACCACCAATACCGTAGCTATCTGGCAGCACAAACTGGATAACGTGTATGATACAAGTAGATCTCGGCTCCTATTTAGGTTCTCCTATATTTGTTACCGGCAAAAATCTGGGTACGCTCGAGCATTGCCTAATATTACCACACGTTAGTTTAGGTTACGCAGATAATAGTTAGGTAAATCCCCACATTAATCCAGGCGTCCTGGTCGACAATATCCCCGGACTCCTCAGGCTCCTCCACAGCTTCTACGGAAGGAGCAGGTTCCACAGCTTCTGCATGAGAACTGGCCCGAGCTCCCCCATCCGGGTCAAATTCAACAGTCTCTCTACCAGTACCAGATTTCTCGGACCCTTGGCGGGGAGTGGGTTGGTTGAGAGTGTTTTCCTCCGGAATTGGATTGATGGTAGAGGTTCCGCTCTTGGACCCTGGCCCTTCGGGGGGGGCGTAAGAATTTCCTTGCGCAAGGGGTGGTGTCACTTGTGCTTCCTGGGAGTGGAAACCAGACGCAGATCCCACTTGACTCTTCGGGGGAGCTCTGTACTTGCCAAGGGTCAAAAAATCTGCAAAGGTTAAACCGACGTACTTAAGCTTGTGCTTCGCCATAGTGTCTAGAGTAAGTATCAGTTAGTAAAGAAAGAGTTCGCGAACCAATTGTATAGGTGATAACGGTCACTGGGAGCACCCTAAGCCGCCTCTTACCAGTTTTCGATAGTTGTTTGGTTTCTTCTGTTGACATAATATTGAAAGGGTTAGTTGCGGGCTACATTTCCGCTTGGACGAGGGGCTCGAATCGCAAGGTGTTTTTACTCACCTTCCATGTCAGTAACCTCTTTAGCGTACTGCTTGCGGATAGCTAGTTCCTCCGGCACATAGTCGCCAACCTGTATACAAAATTAACAACTAGACTGCTTTTTATGGGAAAGGGTCTTTTTTTTTTTTTGAAAATATAAGGATAGTAGCTCAAGCTGAGATCTATTACCTTGTCAAGAAGTCCTTCGGCCCATGCGACGAGAGTAAATCTATCAATTGGACAGATAACATAGCTGAGTGAACTACGATACTCAAGCAGCTCATTGATTGAATAACGGATGGTCGGACAACAGGCTGATTGTTTCAAATTGGTGGGCTCCATATTTGAGTTGATCACTGGATATGTTTTGTATGAATGATGTGAACTAGTGGAGAGGAGGAAGAAAAGGGGTGGACGTTGTGGTAGAAAGGGAACGATGGGAGCAGAGAAGGTGCCCGCGGCTGATGAGAGAGAGCGAGATAAGGGTAGAATTTCGATGCAAGAAGGGTGGGAAATGATAAGCTAGAGAGGTTCAGAGAATGCTGGGTGTGAGGTGAAGGGGCCCGGGATTGGAGAGAGAGGTAGGTAACCCAGGTTACGGAAGGGGTACGAGAATAGAGAAAACCTATGTGGCGAGCTACCCCAAGGCAAGGGCAAAATCGACTTTGTGTAATTTATCTTTTTTGAGATCAGAGGACATTGGATTCTTCGTGGCCTCCTCCGTTCTCATTTCACATTTTAGCTTGACACCAATGCCCACTCTATAATTTTCCGCCATAATTGCCACTACGGCTTGAATTCAGATGATATTTTTTCTGTATTTTCGGTTTGGGTTTTAGATTCAAAATTAGATCTCTATGGGGGCAGTCGGTTTTTAGGAGTTAGAATGTTGGAGGCCCTTGTTCGTAGAAAGTGTTTTTTTTTTGCCCGGGTTTCATCTAGAACCCTCTCCTACCTCTCGTCACCCTGTTATACTATGAACAAACTCAAAACTATTACTTTTACCGCTAACAATTCACATTTGCCATTTATTTTGGAGAAATCATTTCCCCGGCATGCCTTTCGCAAGCACAATCCATCACTCGATCCCGAGAGGCAATTTGTGTCGGAAATATCACCTCAGTGTGATGGCAGATACGGGAGTGTTGGGCTAGTTGTTCGGCTGCTTAGGAAATAAGGATCTGGGAAATGGCTATGGTCATATTGATGTACATTCATGTTGAGCAGTACTATAAGTATGGTTATCTGAGGTGCGTCTATAGACAAACAAGCAAGACAGCGACTATTCTTCTTTCATTAATCAGTCCCATTACTTTGTAGTTTGATTTCGGCCTTTATTGTGTGACCTGCAAAAATTGGGGCTGCTGAGTAAGTATCATATCATACTTTAATAAGTAGTCTGTTTTAGAGACCTGGACAAAAAAAGGAAAGAAGAGTAATGGGAACTGGTATCAGACTATCATATCTGCACTAGTTGGGGCTTGCATAAATTTTTAATATGCATTTTTTAGCCAAATACACTTAAAGGCAATTAATGTTGGCTTTGAAATAAGGTGAGAAAAAAAAAGATTTTAAATTTTTATTGAAGAAATAGTTCTTTGTTTTACTGTATTCTACAATAAATGCCAAGTATTCTTCTATATTTTCTGATATCCTTATATCTATAGCTATATTTGTGTTAGCAGTAAGATAGCTTAGGGGGTGTTTGGCGCGTCCGTGATTCTGATTTGAGATCAGGTCTTGGCGTTTTCAAATCAGATTTTCTGAAGTCAAATCAGACTGACATGAAGTTGTGATTTGAGATGGGGACGCACCAAACACTCTGTAATTTGATTATGGTTTGCACTGATGTTTGTTATGTTTAAAACCTAATACAAAATAATTTTTAATAATGTATTTAACAAATGAAACAGAGTCTGTAAAAGATATAATTATAGCTGTATAGTAAACCCAATTGTTAATTCTCTTAAACATTCATGCTTCTTTGTTTCCATTTATGTATAAATTATTTCTGTCTATTATACCTTGTATAATATAAGTAACAATAATAAATAGCATTCTTAACACTCTTGTAACTAATCAACTACAATCACACAATCCTATTTTTTAAGAGCAAGAAGATGTTTCATGAAGGGTAGGTGTTTGGTGTTATTCATTCTATATACTTATTTCAAAATGGTTTGATTTATGTATTAACTTCAAGTTGCCAATTTAGATAAAGTCCAGGAAGTAGTATTCTGAAGACAGGTTGTATGGAGAACTCACTCACATAGCAGGCGTTATGGGGAATAATGTCCTTAGCTGCCAGTGCATCCACACAAGCTATCATTGCAATCATCAACCTGCTGGTTGAGACCGAAGAGGAGAGATTGTCCCAAGGAGCGACTTACCGCTCTGGCCAACAATATATGGATGAGTTATTAAGCTCACAGAATCCACGACGCATCAAAGAATGTTTGAGAATGGAGCTCCATGTCTTCCAAAAGCTTAGTGAAAAGTTGAAAGCACATGGCAGCCTTGAGGATTCACCAAACTTAACAGTAGAGCATCAAGTCCATATGTTTCTTCATATTGTAGCTACCGATGCCTCAAACCGCAATGCGAAAGAGAGTTTCCAGCACTCTGGAGAAACAATCTCACGCTATTTCCATCTTGTCCTCAATGCTATTATTCAGTTAGAGGAAAGTTATATAAACCAGCCATCCAAGGCAAATGCTGGCTATATTCCTGTTTCCCCCGAGATAAGCAAGTCTACGAAGTTTTACCCTTATTTTCAGAACTGTATTGGTGCACTGGACGGCTCTCTGGTGCCTGTAACTGTTCCATCAAAGGTGAGCTCTGTCTATCACTGTCGCAAAGGGTTTACTATACAAAATATCTTGGTTGTATGCTCTTTCGACTTTACCTTTCAATATGTCCTTGCAGGCTGGGCAGGATCAGTCCATGATTCCTGTGTTCTTGAGAATGCAAAGAAAAAGGGGTTTAAAATCCCTGATGGCAAATACTATCTTGCTGATGCTGGGTATGCATCTTCAACCTCACTTCTTGTGCCTTATCGAGATGTGCGCTACCATCTCAAGGAACAAGCATAAGCAAATCAGGGCTAAGTTTATACCTTACTTCCAAAATTGTTCTTTCTCTTGATATAATATTTATTTTTAGCTTATTAATTACTTTTATCTGATTACTAATATATTATCATTAAATTATGTAGACCACAAAATGCAAAAGAACTATTCAATTTACGTTATGCGTCTCTGCGTAATGTGGTTGAAAGAATTTTGGGAACCCTAAAGGCCCGCTTTCGTATCCTGCAAAAGCCTATGTATTATGATCTAGAGACTCAAGCCCTAGTTATTGGGCTTTGTGCTGCTTGCATAATTTTATTGCAAGAGGGAGGAACTGTGGATGGACTAGAGGATACTGAAGAAGAGGTAGAAGGTAAGTGAATAGGTCAATAGCATTACGCTGTAAATCAAGATGAGAATTGCTAATTCAGACTTTTATTTGCCAAACAGAAGATATCTCGGGTCAACCAAGGCAAGCAGAGGACCAACAAGGACACAAAGAACCCGAAACCCAAGATGGCATGATACAGGAATAGGATATACAGAGAGACAGACATGGACAAACAGCATCAACAAATACCCAAAGCCCTCCACCAACTTCAAATGATACCCTATCACAGTGCACGCTTAATCGACGGCAAAAGCGGAAGGCGGAGAAAATGCGGTTGAGAATCACACGGGAGAGGTGGAAAGACTACTGTATCTATAAAGCCTCAGGGTCAGCCAACCTTGAGCCTTACTAGCAATAATAAAATAGCCAATAAAATAAATTAAACTTGCACCTGAATGGAAAGAGTCATACCTGATGGTTAAACTAATCGAACATTGCGTTCAATCCAGTCTGCTTGCATTATGGGAATCCCAAATGCAAAAATAGAAACCTCAACTGGATCTGCCTTGAGAATGTCGAAGCCCTAACTGTACTCCATGATAGTAATCGTAGTATTTTCCAACATCCTATTTAGCACAAGAAACTCATGCTCCATGGGTGTAGATAGACTAGGACCTCTATCTCCAGGTGGCCCGCTGGTGGATTGCAGACCAGTTGTACTAGAAACCGAGAGCTGAGGGAAGGATAAGGCGGCTGACTGCTGAGTAGTTTCACGGAATGATGTAGCTAAGGACTCAATACAACCGGCAATAGTCTTAATACTGCGTTGAGTGGCACTTAATCGAGATCGCTTTTCTCTTTTCCGATTGGGTTTTTCAATCCCTAAGGTATTTCCAAAAGGTAGGGCAAGATCACTTTGAACCTGTTGAGTAAGAGGACTGACAGAGTTTGCAGAAAAGGAGGTGAATGAGGAGGCATCAGTATCGGGATTAGCATCGCTACTGCTACTGTCAACTGTATAGGCAGAATGCTGGCGCTTCGATGCTGGCATCCCAGTAGCAGTTGCAAGCTCGCCTGTTGCCACAGTATTCTGAAAGATCTCCTTCATCTCGGAATAGAACTTCCAAGTTGTATCCTTGAATTGGTGTGCTTCTGGATGTATCTTTAGTTTTATTCATATTTTAATATTAGCAAATTAGACAATGCTTAATTTTTGATTGGGTTAATCACACTTACCTTGAGATACTCTGTCCAAATATCCTCTGATGCAGTGACTATCTGATCACTCTCATCCCACCCGAATCCTGAGTTGCCTTTCAAGCTCTCAAAAAACCTCATATAAATGCTTAAGCTGTGGGAATCTAATCAGTATAACTTCAAATACATGATTTAGAAAGGCCTATACTTACCTGTCTTACTTTAGTCTTAATTTGTTCCAGATTCATCTCGGGAGAGAATGCATGGTTGAACATCATAGTCACTTCATTCTATGCTTGTGGCTTGAAGCTGTTTCCAGCACAGCGGCCCAGATAGCATTGCTTGAGAAGCTCATCAAGCAGAGTTTTGTCCTTACTGTCATCCCAGGCGGCTTTGGACTTTCGGTTTTTAGTTGTTGTCATTGCTTTTCTGGTAGGATGAAATTATGTTGACCAATGGTGTGAATAACTTGTAGAAGGGTTAGAAATAGAAAGTATAGTTATTATTTACAATTTCCTGGGGCTCAATTGTACTTAGTCACTCAAATTAACACTATATTAAATAAAAAACCCTAATACTAATTATTTAATATATCTGATTTTACTCTAACCTAGTGCTTAAAATATTAAAATATAAAATAACCCCAAATCAGATAAATAAATTCCAAATCAGAATCAGATATCCAATCAGATTTCAAAATGGGCTCACCAAATACGACCTGATTTCAAATCATGATTTCAAGTCAAATAATGATTTCAAATCAGAATCATGGCGCCCCAAACACTCTCTTAGTTTATAAGAATTCTTATTTTCAAGGCTAAGGTTGTGTCACAAATCATGACTTTGAAAGGATGGTTTCACATGACCAATAGTTATTAGTCATCAGTATATTATATTTTACACTATAAGGTCAGTTGACTTATAGTTCTCACATGACGCGCAATTGCGTATCATTATTATATTTGGTTGATTGGTGACTCACGATTGTGAGTCACATATGATGTAATGACTTTTGCGCGTGACTCTATTTGGACTCACGAGTTTCACTCATGTGAGCGCTTTACTTACATGATTAGTTTTATGATTTATTATTGGTTAAAGTATGTTGCGAGTGACTCAATAAGGAGAGTGACTAGGGTTAGGTTGTGGGAAGAGTCACTAGATAAAGGAGATTGGATCACGATAGTTAGAGCTCTTCACGCAACCATCTAAGTACTTTCTTTAAGATTACTTATGGTTATAAATTAAATACTATTACATTCATTACCCTCAAACGTATTATCACATCTAAGATATAAATCTCATTCGACGTTGAGTTACATATACATCTTCGCTATTAAGATAGCGGAGAAGATAAAAGAAGAGCGATAAGAAAGCTCTACGAAGATATTTAAGATTACGTTAATCTTAAATAAGAATACAATTAGGTCGTTACTTGTTGTTTACCAACCCCTCTAGCCAAGATTGCTACAGGTGGTGTGATAAAGGGAAGATATGTAAGATATGTAATGCTTTTATAAATGTGAAATATTAAAACCAAAATGTTATCTTTCTGGAATTGTGCTATATTGCTGCTATTCTCAATCTTGTCATAATATTTTCTTTTCTTAAACTTATTCTTAAATTAGTCTTATAATATTACTATTACACTTTGTATTTCATAACTTTATTGATAATATGTTAGGATAGTCTATCTTGAGAACTAAGTATATCTATTATAATCTAAACACCTACTAAGGACTATGTAATTTATAGTTTTTTTTTTTTTTTAATCATATGTATTTGTTTAAGGTATGAAGACAGCATCCTCCGTCTCCTCTACACACCCGGCGATTGAAATCTCAACACCACGAGATTATCACCACTTTTCTTTTCTCCACCCCGCGCCATGAGCTCGCTCTAGGGGGTGGAGTCATACCTCCTCTATACTTCCCCCCCCTTAGGCTTATCCCTTTGGGCTTTCTTCACTCTGGGTGATGGATTTCGTCTTTTTTGATGATGTTTCCTCCCCCTTCCCCGCACTTGCTCTACCTCGCTTAGGGCATTTGCACGGTCGGCAACCCCCTTACCTCGTCAACGGGTCGGTCGCAGTCTCGGGCTATCGGTGAAGTAGTGGCCCTGGTGGCTCTGCTCTCTGGTATTGCACTATCTCCTGAGAGTCCTGTCCGGTACGGTCAGCATCGTCGAAAAGTCGTTATCTCGCTTCGGTCGCCTTCCCTCGCACTTTTCGGTTTGGGTCTACCCCTCCTTCTCCACTTCTCCTCACGGTCGGATCGGCTGGCACCCTACTGCTTCTACACCCTGGGTCTCTGTTCCCTTCTGATCTCTGGGCTTGGGTGATTGTCATGGCTACGTGCGTGGCTTTTGCCTGTGTTTGTGGTAGGGGTTTCATGCCTGCCGCCTCTGTTGCCTCCGGGTGACATGCACTCCCTTCCGGTCTCATTTCCGGTGGGTCTACGGTCGCTACTTCGCCCTACCACACACTTCTGTTGTGTTGGTTTCGGTTACCAATCTTTCTCTTGGTGGTCTTGTCTGCCCTTGGGTCCGGGACGTAAGAGCCCCGGGTACATATATACGTGCCCCTTAGTGTGTGATCATTGGCCTACGGCATTGTCCTGCTGGCTCCTTGGCTCCTCCCCTGCTGCGGCAGAATGGGGTCAGTCATGGGCTATGGGTGGGTTGCTTATGGGTTCGGCTGGGATTTTTCTTCCTTGAGATTTGTGAGGTTTCTGTACTTTCCTTGGTTGTTCACTGTTGGGGTGGGGAGTTTTCTTATGGGCTGCACGTCTGTGGAGGTTTCTTGGTTCGTTGTATTCAGGCCTGTACACTCTTCTGTAGTTTCTACCCATAGTACCGGATGCTTTGGTGTCGGGCAGGGTCAGAGGGTTTTAGCACGAGGGATGCGGGATGGACTGTAGGTGGAGGTTTTTCCTGTCTTAGAGCGATCTGCATACGGGAGTTTGTACCTTAAACCATACTAAAATGATATAAAAAAAAAAAAAAAAAAAAAAAAAAAGGTACAAAGACAGCATCCTCCGTCTCCTCTACACACCTGGCGATTGAAATCTCAACACCACAAGATTATCACCACTTTTCCAAACTCCACCCCCCGTTATGAGTTCGCTCTAGGGGGTGGAGTCATACCTCCTCTACACTTCCCTTCCCTTAGGTTTATCCCTTTGGGCCTTCTTCTCTCTGGGTTGATGGATTTTGTTTTCTTTTTGATGATGTTTTCTCTCCCTACCCCGCTTTTGCTCTGCCTTGCTTAGAGCATTTGCACGGTCGGCAACACTCTTCTCAACGCCCATGTTACAGACGGCTGGGTCCACGGTTTGGAGTAAGAGAAAACATTTCAACAGGCCACGGTCGATTTCTCTACTCTCTTTCTCTTTAAGAGGCTGCCTAGTCAAGACACGAACGCGTTTTCCGATAGTTTCTATGGCACAGAGTTGGGTCTACCCCTCTTTCTCCTTCTCCTCACACAGTCGGATCGGCTGGCACCCTACTGCTTCTCCACTTTTTTTGGCTGGTACCCACAACTACCTGGCTGATATCCATAACTACTTCTTCACCATTCGGACTATGACCACGGTCCATAACGGCCTACCTCAGGGAGAATGGTATTGCACTATCTCCTTCCTCTTTTTCGAGTGTGCAGCCAAATAGATGGCATCTTCAGCCTCCCAGGACTTCGATCATGCCGAGCCTGACCCCTCCCACGCTGAGTGTGCGGAATTTTCAAGTAGTCTCCGCTACGTTTGCTTTTTGTTTTTCCTTTGTTCGGATGATTGTGCCATGGGTTTTCCTGACTCTTCCTGCTTGTTCTTTGATTTGATTCCTTTCGTCTATCTTCTTAGCTAGTTAAGGGTTTCTTGTTGGAGGCGAGATGTGTGGTTGGTTCCATACCTGAGGGACTTGGGGGGTTGGCTTTTTCCCAGGGCTAGTTGGGGGTTTTTTTATGCCATAGCGTAAGCTGCATGCAAGATTTTGTACCCTAAAACAATAGTTATATGTTTCAAAAAAAAAAAAAAATGTACAAAGACAGTATTCTGCTTTAACGCTTTGGCCAACAAAAACCATACCCTCCTCACCCCAGGAAACATCCAAACTCCCAAGTCCCTCTGATATGAGACCAACCGCACATCTCGCCTATTGCGCAACCAAATCCTACGAACATACTCGTATTTCCGAAGGAAGTAGAAAGGAAAGAAGCAAGCAGGAAAGAGAGGAGAACCCTTAGTGACATCTACTACAAAAGTATAAAAACATAAGGAATGAATGAACCCCTGACCAAGGAAATTTACGTCTGATAAGTGACGTGTATCAGCCTGAGCTAGGAAGTGAGAGTATGGACCTGCACACTGGAGCGATGCCGGAGGACGAAGTGGTGCCCGATGGCAGCATGGAAAGGTGGATGGAGGTGACCCTGATGAGGGGTCACCGGAAGGTGTGCCAAAGCGGCATTAGCGACAGCCGAAAGGACAGGCGTAACCGAGGCAGGGTTTTTATATAGCGACCGAAGATTGGCCGCGGAAAAGGGAGCAGTAAGCTGCCAGCTGAGGAGGTGGCGAGAGGGGAGAGTGTGTAGCTGTAACCGAGCAACGGGACGAAGACCAAGAGGGTGGTGAAGGAATGATAGGGAGGGGAAGGCAGTTCAAACGCTTGAGACGACCGACTAGAGTAACCGTGGCCGATGCTTTTCTGAATCCGAAACAAAGACGAGATGCTGAAGTTACTAACCGAAGTATTCCCCAACAGGACCACGTAGCTGAGACGGAAAGGTACTTCGCAAAGGGCTTGGAGAGCTCAGCACCGACCGTGAACGAAGAGAGCGAAAAGCGGACTGTGCAAAACCTAAGCGAGGTGCAAAGGAAGTGCGGGGTAAGGGGGGAGAACCGAACTTCATGAGCGGGAGTAAACGACAAACAGGAACAAGAACCCCGTGGAGGAAAGGGCAAGGACCCTCAGGGGAGAAGTGTGGTAATGGCATCACTCCCCTAGGCAGAAGCCATCAAGGGGGAGGAGAGGGGGGGTGCTGGATCCCACGATTATTTCCCTGGTATTGAGATTTCAATCGCCGGAGGTGTAGAGGAGATGGTTTGTGATGTAATTTATACTATACATCTTACATCATATAGACTTTGCAAGCTTTTGTATAGGAACAGAAATTCCTTTTTCTATATTGCTCAGTCCTCAAGAGTCAAATGTATGCCTTCTGTAACGGGGGCACCCTATAGAGAGGTGAACTCTAAGGTTGCGACCGCACCAAAACTCAAAGTAGAAGATAAAGATAGAGTAAATAATTCACGAAGAATCAAAACGGTTAAACTTAATATCGTT
>Ga0307509_10002094_pt1 | contig 32879 bp, 33 predicted proteins | sample 10_EM_MG_FD_202245 | JGI IMG/M metagenome (GOLD analysis project Ga0307509, IMG submission 202245) | Populus trichocarpa ectomycorrhiza microbial communities from riparian zone in the Pacific Northwest, United States - 10_EM | ecosystem: Host-associated > Plants > Roots > Unclassified | place...
AGGCTACTCAACTATTCCCTAGGCCTTATCCTAGGTTTACCAGCTATTTGTATCAAGTATACGAGACCATACCACCTCTGGTTACCTCTTGGTATACCATTTGGGCTAAGGTGATAGTGATTGTAGATACCTATCGTAGGGCCGTTACAGTTGAAGAGGTCTTTCACTTATTTATTTCGTCTATTTATTACTTTCTATAGAGTTCCTTATTTTAACATCTGTATCCTGTACATTAATCTCATAATATTATATGGCAATAATATAGAGGTATAGGAACATGTCATGTGTTCATTAACCCCTTAATATCCCCATAGCTCTGAGTAGACCATCCAGATGACAATTAAATCCTAAGTCATACCACTTTCTCCAATTATGATTTGAAGTTATTTCGCCGAACATCCTCTTAGATTTTTTGGCCACATGTCAGAATTGCATAAATCTCGTAAAATTGAGCATCTCCCTCAACCCTCAAAGCCCCGAATTTAGAGATAAAATCTCTTAAGAAGGGTTACTGTTCATCTAGCCAGCATAAAACTAGCTTTCATGAAAGGTTAGATTTCATAACCAGTTTCAGTGGCACATTGCCATCCCCGATCCTGTCGAACCAGATACCTTTCTGAACTAGTTAAAATCCCTTGGCAGCTTCAGACCCTCATATAAGTTTACTCGTTTGGAGAAATGCCCTCCCTGTCCCCTATAGAAAGCTGATCTGCTGAACCTGATCGTATTATATCCACTAGATCAACTAAGCTTAAAGAGGAAAGAAGGCAGGGCCTAAAATCGAGCGGGGTGTAAAGAGAGAGTCTGTGGAAGGTGAGGAAGTATAAGGGAGGGTAAATCAATTCTGATGTACTCGGGTACAAGGGTAAGTCGGGCGCGGTGCCACAAAAAGTCTTGGCTTATTACCTATTCTGTGTGTCACCAGACTTTTTTCCTCCATATAAAAAAATACTAAGAAACGAGTTTGTATGAGGAATAGTCCTGATTACTATATATGAGTGTCGCCCGACTTAAGGCACCCTCCGAGTACAGTTCCTTGTCAGAAGTGTTCCTGATCTAAGATGTGTTTAATTGCGTTGGCTCATGTAGTGGGGTTACCATGGGGTAGGATTGTGAATAGGCACAGATAAGCACCCCCTGGCAAAGAAGGGAACAAATGAACGCTCAACTACCACCTTCCAACTATCAATTACCTACCATATATATTTTAGAGTAATAAAATAATAAATTAAAATAGCTAATACTTTGTATAACCCCCCTTTGCTTTCAATACAGCAGCTACTCTATCAGGTATTGATTTCCACTACTTTTCAAAAACCTCCTTAGGAATTGTCTCTCAAACCAAAGGTAATACTTCTGAAAGCCTCTGCTTAACAGTTTCTTTTCCTCCTGGGATATCTCCAATCCTTGGATACTGCTAGTGTAATCACTTTTTAAGCTCAACCCATGCATGCTTAATAGGATTCAAATCAGGGGAGTAAGAAGGATGTTCCATCACTTGAATAGAATTTCTCTCTAACCATTCCATAACATTATAAGCCTTGTGAACAAGAGCATTATCTTGCTGAAAAAGGATATCTTACATACCAAAAGAAAACATTTGATCAATAACATGAAAAAGATATCATCTCAAGAGCCTATTATACCTGGTCTTGTTGATATTTTGAGTAATAGGAACTAAAGGGCGTTTTCTCTTATCCCAAAAGCACCCCCATACCATAAGTGAAATACCCTTATCCTTTTCCTTTGGATGAATATAGTTTGAAAGCCACTGCTCCACTGGTTCTCTCAAAAGGGGAAAGAGGGGAAATGAATACTGGGAACAGAACAGAATGGGAAACTGCTCTCTATATTAGGACAGGCGTGATGAAGAGAAAGGCGGAGAACATGATTCATAAGCGGTCCTACTAAACGGACGACAAACGGAGCCAACCCTGCATACCAATATCCCTCAGATAACCCTTCTCAAGAGGATGGGAATAAATGCTGTTTGTTTTGTTCTTAAAATAATAGTCACTGAATCCCCCTTTATTCATGATACCAGTTGTTCCGGATGCCCCGTTTTCCAGGATGAAATCCATGAAATTTGGCTATGTGGGATAGCAAGGTGCGATTGTACTGGTGTCCGCAATTCGGTTGACTTTTCGAACTAAGTAACCCGCCCTGGGCTGACCGGTAGGTTCCGGCCGATAGCCCCATAGTGGGTCTCAGGAGGATACGATGCCGGAGGAACTTGTTGAACCACCGGACAACGCAGCGTAAATCATTGTACCAAACCACAATAGGCTTAGCACCGCAGGGTTAGCAGGATAATGAGTGCTTGTCCTCGTCAATGAGATCTAAGCTACACTTTCCCAGGGAAACGCAATGCTTTCTAGGGGTGTTTTATTTTTGGGCATTATCGGGATGGGGGAACTCCCTGCCACTGATTGATCTTTGAGAAGTTGAGAACTTATTGTCTCCTCTGGGGAGTTGACTTGGTTAGGGTGGAGAGTGCAGGTCGCGATTAGCATTTCGGGGAGAAAAAAGAATGCCCCCCCCCGGTCAGGGGTAATGCATCCGAGTGATTAATAGAGTTTCCGCCCAAATGGTAGAGATAAGGTTATAACGCTATCAGGTTATATTCTGGTTCTCTTTGTGGCCTTGATAGAGCTTGGAACTTTTGGTGGCCAAGATAAAATTGCCTTTCTTCACTAGAGTCCTTCAAAATTCCTACTCACCCCCAATGCCTTCTAGGAGCTATATTGTGAATTCTGGTGGTGGCTCTACATTTTCTTTACATGAAGCTTTGAGATAGGGGTCTTATGGAAATAGTAGGGGTGGCCTGGAATAAACCTTCGTAATACATAGATCGCTGCTAGTGGCAGGAGCTTGGGGGTGGGGTGGGGTGGTAGTGATACCAATTATGTCTTGTAAAAGCCATAGGAAACCTTCCAGGCCATCTGGGCAGATGAAGATTAGTGGGCTTTACTTGGGAGAACGAATGGTGGTTGATACCGGTTAGGATATAAAAATCCGAATCTGTGCTTCCTTTTTTTTCCTACCACCTCTAGCTAGAGTATAATAACCTTATGTGAGATATCACTGGTCTACTATCGTTGCATATATTCTGCATTCTTTGGCTTTGGGTGGGTTACGGTTGAAGGGGGGTAGAGATAGTCCCCACTTGCTATTTTGTCAAGTATATTTGGTCAGGTTGATGTAAGTAAACCTTTGGAGAGTTTATTTTTTCTGCTTAAGTAGCTGTGGGGCATCATGCGGCCTTAGATATCTCCCAGCACGATGAAGCGTTTAAAGCAATTTTGCACCTACGGTTGGATAGGTGTCTAGTTGCCCCTATGGCACCTGCATTCCAGCCGTCTCGCCTGGTGGGAGTTAAGATCGAACCGCCTTTGTTAACCCTGATTTCGTAGATCATATGCGGGTATCGTAGCTAAGTTTCCTAGTTTTTATCATAACAATTCACAGACTAGATATCCATTTGGGGGACCATTCTGTCTTCTCTGATGTCTACCGTACCACACACACAAGTTGTAATTATCAACCGCCGCCAGCCCCATGCGCTGTGTCCCAAGAAAACAGCAATTCTGCTATATACCATACATATCATAGCATCGGCATATGCTACCCTAAGATGATGATAGACCTGTTAGCATTTACACATTATTATAGGCAATTCTTGGCATTTCGATATCTCTTTTCCTTTTATGATATGATACCTTTTTACCTTTGGAAAAACACCTTTCTTATAGCTAAGAGTAGTCCTATATGATACTACTCAAAAACCCCTTCGGAGATGCTTTACTTCCCAATCTTTTAGGGTTCATTTAGAGTTGTTATCATACTGATTATAATATTATTGATATACCATTCAGCCTCTAAGCAAAGAGCCTTTAGGGTCAGAAGGGTGAATGTGTCCAAGACATCAGGGTTGTCAGTTTTGGGTAGCATAAGCCCTTGGTCAAAGAATTGCATACAGCTAATACCAGCCACAAGATTGAAATTTGAAATTTGGGTTTTTATTTGAAAAGAAAAACAGCAATATTGCTTGCAGAAACACAACAGTCGATATACAGGGCCAAGGAAAGCTATTTCGGGGTTCAAGATTTGCACGATGGCAGAAAAACGAGAGATTTGTTTCTTGAATAAAAATTGAAGCCTTTTCTTTCAGGCCCATTTGACTTTGCATCAGCATGGACTGTTCCGAGTGTCATACATTTATCTATGATATCAGAAAACCTGTCAGCAGTTTGTGTCTGCCCCAAATGCTACGAGTGGTAAGGCGTTATATGCACAGTATTCACGCAGTAGGGTTTGGGAGCTCGGGGGAGGGGGTTTTTACACTCAAGCTCCTCCTTATTTTCTTCGCTCTTCCAACATATTCATACTGCCCTTGCACCTAGAACACGCCATACTACCTTCAAAAGCCTTGTGGTTCAATAGCCATATAAAACCGCCCAACCTTTCCTCTTCCGCTTCTTTTATCATCTATCGGGGAACCAACTTTGGCCTTCCACTCCCAGGATCTCACAATTCGCCCAACCTATTTTGATGCGCTATCAGTTGTCGTCTCAACAAAAGAAGCAATGAAGTTCAACCCCATGATCGAGCCCGGGTTGTATATCTCAGATGAAGATTTCCTCCCAAATCCTACTCTCACCAACTTCTTCGAGAAGTATACCCCCTTAAGAGGAGATCAGATCTCCCAACACATTTTGAAAATCGTGAGTGCTTCAAACAGCACCAATCCATTCCCTACCCTTCAGGAAAGGGGTGTTGGCTAACATGCCATCCCCAGCGTTCAAAAGCCTGGGAAATCTGCCCTTACCCCTGCATTGGCAACTTCTACTTTGTGGAATTCACCTTCTCCAACCAGCCCGGCTACCCGGAGGCCCTGCGCAAGCTCAAACAAGGCGGGAGTCTCCTCGACGTGGGATGCTGCCTTGGCCACGACATCCGCAAGCTGGTTGCGGATGGTGCTCCAGCAGCGAACCTCTATGGCATGGATTTACGCCCCGAGTTCACAGAATTGGGATACGAGCTCTTCCTAGACAGGGAGACACTTCCGGCAGTGTTCATAGCCCCAGTGGACATCCTCCTCCTTGGGGAGGAGGAAGGCACAGCCAATAATCAGACTCTCCGCCCCCTCGGGGGTAAGATGGACATAATTCACCTCGGCCACTTCCTCCACCTCTTCAAATGGCAGGATCAGGTCCGTGCTGCAACGAACATTGCAAAGTTCCTCAGCCCTGTCAAAGGCTCTCTCATTGTCGGGCACCAGGTCGGCAGTGGAGACTCTGGTGAATTCCCCCTCCCTTGGACCAACCGCAAGGATAACGGCGTCTTCTGGCACAACGAAGCTAGCTTTAGGCAGTTCTGGGAACAGGTTCCTGGGGAGTGGGAGGTCAAGTTTGACTTCGTGTCTAGGCCAAGGAGCTTGGCAAAGGACCCTAGGGACATGCTTTTCGCCGATCCCCATCGCAAGCTTTTCGCGTTTACCATAAGAAGGGTCTAGCTTTGTGAGCTTTGGTTTGGTGCCCATGGATTTCTGTCTTTATTCGTCTCCTCATGCATATGTTTTTAGGGAAGGCCTCGGAATCTGGTTATAAGTTAATGGTTATGAAAAAAGAGGACAAAAATCCTCTGCATTTGATCCCCTGAATGGTTTTTGATTTTTTTTTTTTCTTTTCCGCAGCTTATTTTCATAATCCCGTAAAAAGTAGCAATAGGTTTCAACATGGCCACCCACCGATCGTAGATGAGGGGCCTGAGTTGGATAGATGGAAGAAATATATGTCCTTTTATAGATCGTTTCTATCTTTCCACTGAGCATACTCATTCGGCGATGACGCCCACCATGGGCCAATTATGCCCGCCAATCAACACTAGAGCACGGCCGCAGAAATAGAGAAGGGTGGAAAGTGGGTTGGGTTGGGACCGGCCGCATTCCAGCGGGCTTGACCTTGAACCCGGGAGAGCTAATATTCGACACGGGGTTTCTCGTAGAGACGAATGTAACGAACGTGAGTATTTAAACGATTCCGCATAAATATATCGTATTTTGTCCGGGCCCAAAGGCTTGGTCAGACGAGTGACAGCTCATGCACATGGGTAAGCGTTCGCGTGCATTCAAGTGGATCCCAGTAAAGTTTTATTTCTATGAAACCGCCTCCCAAGCCAAAGTAACTATACAAGACCCAATCAATCTTCTAACGGCCCGTCAATCTATTAAGCTAGCTCATACCAAGCCAAATGGTTCCTCATGAATCATGATATTACTGTCCATATACAACCTATGCTATCTAGACAACAAACCACAAATAGCCACGAAAAAAGAAAAAAACACAGGAGACAAGAGACAAGAGACAAGAGACAAGAAGGAATGTAACCAGAGTACCACCGACCACGCACCAGTACAGCAGGAAGAGCAAAAGTAGAGTAAGATCCGCAAGAAATTAAAGTGGGCTCCCCGGTGCTATTCACCGACTTCCCATCCGCCTCATCCATCCATCCGTCCGGCTAGTCAACCGGGAAGAAAAGAAAGAAAATGTGAAGAGAAGATAAAGTGCCAAAAAGCTATTATCGTGTCAAGCTCGGGAGAAGAATGCGAAATTACAAGAGAAGGGGGGAGAGGAAGAAAGGGAAGATAGGAACAGAAATAAAAGCGCAAGTAAATCACTGAACCACGGACAAGCGATTCATTGATTTCGTTCATTCGACTTCTGAGCTGGTTGAGTGGATTTCGCGGAGGAGGAAAGTAAAACTAAGAAGTGGAAAACGAAGTGAAACAAAGCAGACCACCCAGTAACAATACAGGAGAAACGTGAGTAGAGTGAGAGGTTAATATCAGAAGACGTGAAAAAGGGAAGGGAAGGGACAAGCAGCTTTAATTCCGTAATGAGTTGAGCCATGGACCATTGAATGTTTAGGATTAAAGCGAGGTAATTAACTTGCTGGTGGGGTATATCTTATCCCGGCCCAGCAATGCTAGGGATTTGGGCTAAAGCCGGGACAATAATTTCCTCTGCGGGAGGCTTTTCAAGTGGAGGCAGTGCGTCTTTGGTACTAGCGACGGTGTTAGTAGTAGTATTATTCTCGGGCGCGGTCTCGGAATCCTCAATCTTGTCGTATGGAGAGCGGTGGATGGCGTGGTGCTTGTAGAGAACGCTGATGACATTCTTTTTTGCGAGGAATCGGATGGTGATGCAGCCCTCGCAGGGATATCTAGTTCTGGCCATAGAGACTATAGGGAAACAAGTTAGCCGACTAAATCGACTACAAACAGAAAAACAATATAAAATTGAGGATAGGAAAACGCACCCTTCTTCTGATCCTCGGTGCCGCTTTTTCTCTTCTTCAGACTTTCCAAACTCATATTACATACGAATATTGCGCCTCTGCTCCCGCTGTTTGTAGAATTCCAGGTGGAATTCTTGGTGACATATACGTAGCGGTCGACATCAGAGATTGCGGAAACGAGATCTGTAGCGTATTGCTTCTGGGTAAATTCGCCTTCCGATAGGGGTAGAGTAAAGGAACAATGGACTAGAGTGGGAATAAACGCGGTTTGCGAGGCCGCAATCAATTCAATCAGTTTGGCTCCAAGAGCGGCCGTGGTGTCTACATGAATCGCAGGTGGAGGTGGAGCGGCGGGACGCTTGGGAGGCGGGTTCTGAGGAGATAGCGAAGAAGGAGGAGGAGTAGGGTGAGATAGGGTGGTCACGGAGTCTGATGGCCGAAGAATTGGCTCTGAAAGCTCAGGTACGACCGAATTCAACTGTTCGGCAAACGACGAGTCCTTATCCAGAGCTGCAGATGGAGGTTCAAGGGTACTTGCGCCGTTGGGAGGACACATATAGTAATCGAACGAACTCTCACCATTGCCTTCCGTCTGCTGCTGCTGGAACTGGGTTGGTTCATTGTTAGCCCTCATCCAACCGGCGGCAGAGCTCGAGCCTACTCCTCCAGTCATTCCAGCATTATCAGTAGAATCGAGGCGCATGTCGTCTAGTTCCGTAAATGGATCGCAATCAATGACGTCGTCATCGGCTGGCTCAATCCCCTCAGCGAGGTCAAATTCAGCCTCAGGCTCTTCATCATCCCCAATACCATCTTCTCCATTCTGCAAATGTTGAGTCTCGGTAAGATCGGGAACGCTCCTGCCCAACCTCGCCAGCTCGTTCATAACCGTTTTTTCCCCAGGAATCCACTGTTTCCCACGTCTATTCCTCTTTCGAACGGCAGTCATCTCCTCCTCGGTCAGGAGTGAAACATAAGCAGGGACCCTAGAGTTACCGGACGTAACGCCACCCAGGTGTTTTCTCTTCTTCTTTGGTGGTTTTTGTTGCGAGGAGGATGCTGGCTGAGAGGATTTATCAGAAACAGCGTCGTCGTCGTCGGCCACACTATTTGGTTTGGGGTTTTTGCGCGGGCGGCCGCGACCGCGTTTAACTGGAGATGTAGCTTGGTTATTTGGAGTGGAGCTGTTTAAAGGGGAGGATTGTGAATCTTCGGTTCCCAGAGCGGGGGGAGGAGAAGATTTGGCTGAGTGAACAAAGGTTCGGACGATCAGGCCTCCATAGTTGTATTGGCGCTCCACGATACCGCTGCTCGATGACGCCGCCATTTTGGTGGAGGAACAGGAATTGGTGATGAGATGAAGGGGTGGGGTGCGGAAAGAGTTTGGGTGTGGAATGTTTGAAGGGGGGGGGAGGAGGGAGCAGGCGCAGGGGAGAGAAGGTGTTTTAGTGGAAGGGCAGCCACAGTGAGGCTGTTGAAGTCAGATGCGCCACAAGATTAGGTTATGGAGTGGGCAAAAGCACGAAGGCTCTGGGAGGGGGAGAAGGGGGAGGTAAGTGCGAGTAGGACAAATTAGGCAATCAAATTTTTTCAAAACTCCGTTTGTTTGTATTTAAGCCTGTGTTAATTATCTCGATGTCACTCAATTTTTCGTTCTTTCTCTATGGACGAAATAAAATCCATCGAATAGTCTGATAGCTTTTTATTTATTTATTTATTTATTCGATTCAAAATACAACCTTTTCTCTTATTTCATTTTTTCATTTTTTTTTCTTTCTTGTCCGTTCTTATGGGCACCCCCCGCGGATTATGCGTACCGTACTGCGAGAAGATCTTTCGTGGTGCAGATTTGACAGGTGCATTTTTTTTCTTTTCACCTATGGCGGGACCTTCTCGCGAATCATCGACTCTTGTTATCTACTTTAGATGCCCAGAGCTGCGGTGCTCTCAACTCTCATGTATGGAAGCCGGGTGGCACTTCTAATTGTTACATAATGTTATGACAATGATGTTACAAAGGTGGGGTAGTACTCGAATGCTCTGCCGATGCTCCAGGCTCTTAGGATATGGGAATGCCGGAATCGACAGACAGTACGAGTAGTTCACCATCGCCTTTTGAGGGTTATCGTGCGAGAAGCTCATGGAGTTTTAGACAATTACGACCTAGATGCGGGGATCTTAGTACCGGATGGAGGCCCAAGCTGTACGAGTATCATACTCGTAGTGCTGCCCTCTCCGCTTAGATTAGAGCTAAGGTTAAGCCGAGTGATTGAGCGATGATATCACTTCCCGATATAGTGCTGTGGTTGTACTGGTATAATCACAGTCCTCCGAACTGCCACAAGACAGTTTACAGACGCCAGGTGCATCCCTAGCAGGTGAGTATGAATGGCATTGCAAGTAGTCATCTAAATTTTTCACAGAGCTTCAAGTTCTACTTGTACTGTCATAATATATAGGAGGGTAGTGGTGAGGGGGTTTTTTTTAGTAAAAAGGCATAAGGGGAAGGAGGCTGGAGAGTTAACTAAGTTAAGCTACTATACCATGTAGGTGCATACAGTGGCCAGATTGTGGAACTGGGATCGGATCGGGATCTGGTAAAGTGCTTTTTGGCATTGGGCGATTAGGTTAGTGAGGTGAGTTGACTACCGTATGATACCGGAGTGAATGATGGATTAGGGCTGGGGAGCGTAAGGTTCTTGACTAAGGAGCTCTCCGGTATGACTCTACATGAGTACCATAGCTCCACCTGCAACCCACGATATCACACGTAAACTTCCCATTCCCCAAGGCCCAGCCACTCTCCGGTGTCACACGGTACAACAGATGCAGTACCGTACGTGTACTCGTACAGTACCCGAGTAGGATGTTGGTAGACGAAACTACGGGCCACCCCCCCCACTCAGATACTAATTCGTCGACTTCCTATGAAGAAATCGATTGATCTCTTCACTTGCGCAATTCTATCAAGTTTACCACAGGAAAGCTGTTCGAGTGGCTTGTGGCCTCGTCCTCGTCTCTGGTAGAACCCTGGCAACCAGGTCAGGACCCCGCATCCCGATCCGACCCCTCCCTCCCTCCCTCCCTCCCTCTCTCCTCCCAGCGTCCAGGAATCACCCCCTCGCCCCAGCTAAAATTCGACAGCCACACCCAAGCAAAGACGACCCTAGCAAGCATGCACGATACACGGCTCGGCGCTGCAGGAGTGGGAAGGGAAGGGTTTTGAGCGAGCCCGATGCATATGTTTCAAACTTACCTGCGATTGCGAAAGGCGACAAAGCAATCAGTTGTGATAACTCATGTTATTTCGCCACTGGCGGATGGATAGGTGTTGATCCCGTCTCAGCTGCACTGCGCTGCATTGACGGAAGTTAGACAATCAGCTTCAATAGCCCGTGCACGGTGCTCGAGTGCTGTGCTCGTAGACCACCGGTGCCCCACTCTTCGCCGTCGGGGTTTGAGGTTCCAATTTCGATGATGATTTTGATCCCGCTGCTGTTGCTACGCCAGCTCATCTTCAACACCGCGAGGAATGGACTTGGCTACCGTATGCCTTCCTCGTACTCGAGCACAGCACTCGAGTAGAATTTGCTCCCATGGCTGCTCAGCCTGCGAGACAATCCTGATGCAACAAACTTCCATCCCCCTGCCCCCATTGCGAAAAAAGAAAAGAAAGAAAGAAAAAAGTATAATACCGGTAATTCCAATGCTCAGGCTCAACGTCTCTCTTTTTCAAATCAAGATTCAACGCTCCCTCGCAAACGCCCAGACAAGATCACTCGAGTGGATCACCCCGCAGGCCGCCTTCGTCCAATCAATCAACTCTGCCCTATCCGCCCTTCCAAGTTCCCTTCCTCAAGTCCATTAAACTGCCATGCTAACCAACCAACACACCCTGACGTCAACGCCTATCACCCTCCAAGGCCGCACCGCATCCTACCCTGCCGTATCCTTTCCCCCGCGGTCGACTTATCCTACCGTACTCCACCATACAGTACTCGAGTACCGTGCTCAAAGCCAAACACCCCAAGCACTGCTGGTATAAGTATCCCCGCCCCTCCATCCCCTTCCCCAGACAGCCACACTCTTCACAACACAACACAGTACACCCCCCCCAAAAAAAAAAATTTATACGGATACGAATCTAAGTTCTACCACCTCTCCCTATTCCCCTCTTCTATCTACCCTTCTTCAAAGCCATCTTTTTATATAAACAAAAATGGACTCGTTAAAAAGTCTAATGGGCTCCGCTACCGGAAACCAGCCAAAGGCTGGGCACCCCCAGCATCAGCAGGGGAGTTCTTCCTCCAGCTCTGGCAGTGGGTTCGCGGATAGGTTGCATGGAATGGTCGGCGGGGGACCAGAGTCGGAGAAGAAGGAGGATGGGTTGGATAAAGGTTTGCCAAACTTTTCGTTTTCTTTTGATGATGGGGGTTGGCAGAGGGGGCTAATATGGATGGCCGGTGGGATGGGGAGGTGAATAGCAATCGATTACGTACAGGAGAAGTTCCTTGGTCAAGGTCCTCAGGATAATGAGTCCGCGCTTGAGCAGGCTAAGGATAACCAAATTTCTGGCTGTAAGTTTCCCCCCCTCCCCCAACGGCTATTACGAAGGAGGGGAAGATGGCTAATGTCTTCTGTTACCGTGAAAAAGTTGTCCGCAGTCAATACAAGGGGGCAACTGGGAAGGAATTTCCTATTGCTGATAAATGAATAGATAGTCTTGATCAATGAGGAGGATGGGGAGGAGGAGGGGAAGGAAGGTGCGGAAGGGGGGATAGGGTAGTGGTACAGGGTGGGTGTACGGATTTTTCAATAGTTTATCTATCTATCTACCAACCAACCATATCCGTCCAATTGGGCTCGTGACGTCCCCTTTACCGTGCTCCCCTTACTCACTCATTCTTTAAGCACGAGTGGGCGAAAACCATCGGTATAGCGCATGAATTGATCATGATATCATCCTTTCCGTGAACGCAACAAGGGAGCAACGCCTGTTTACTTCTCGTTCATGCTTAGGATAAGGATAAAGGAGGTGGGGGCGGGGTGTATGTGTGTGACAAGGAGCTAGGATTTCTTTTCCCGAAAGCCCGGGGGAGCGGGAGTGAACGATATCGTCGGAAGAAAGAAGGGAGGGAAGAAGAAGAAAAAGTGCAAGTATAATAAAAGCATCGTGGTGGAGAGAACATGCTGCCTAAATTTGTTTGTTTTTTTTCTTCTTTTTTTCTTTCTTTCAACCATTGAGGGGTCAGATCTTCAGGCCTTGAGACTATTTTTTATTTTTTATATTTTCCCTTGATATCGAACATCTTTGAAGTTTGCTCACACAAAATTCCCGAGCAAACCCGCACTCCGATGTCTGAGTATACAGTGCAGTGCCGTATGTAATCTGCTACCGGTACACTGGGCACACATAAGCTCCAAACTCCGACCACCCAAATATGAAACACCCTACACAGCCCTAATACAAGTGATATGAATGACAGGTGAATTAAAGGGAAGAAATAGGAGCAAAGTAGGGTATGAGTAGATCGAAAGAGAGAAGAAGAAAAATGGCAAAGGAAGAGAGAAAGAGATGAGGGAAGAAAAATGAAAATAGTTGAAAAAAATGAATATATATATAACATGGTTAGACAGTTCCTCCGCCAACGCTTCTTCGTTGCCGTTCTCGTTTTAGTAGTACGAGAACACTTGCGACGGCGGTGAGTTTATCGAGTCCTCTCTCGTCGAGGATTAATGTCCCTCCAATTGATGTCAATGGACCGAGCGCTGGGAATGGGGTGGTCTGGTCATTGAAAGTGGGTTAGCGATAGGTGATTATTAGGAGAGTTATCCCTGGCAGGTGCATTGGAAGGGCAAGGAAATTTCGGAGGTGAATTCTCACCTTAATATAAAAGGCTCCGATGTAGTGTCTGCTCCTGGTGTCTGTCATATGTTTCTCAAGCAAGACTTGGTCGGAGCCTTCGTTGAATCGCCAGACGTACCTGATACCGCCAGCATTATAAGCTCATGCCGTAAATTATCCTCCTTCCCTCCTTCCCTTCCTTTCTCATCCCATGACCCTCCCTCCTCCTCCTCTTTTCACCTCTACTCACCTCCCCCCCCGCAAACCTCTAACAACACCGTAATCCTAACGTAATCATACGTACCTAGCACTGCCCACATCGAACAACTGTGCCCTCCTATCTTCCTTCCCGCACCACACATCCAGCTCCTCCCCACCGCCCTTAATTTTCGCCGGCTTCATCACATCCCAAGGCACCCTCCACTCTATCGACTCCCCCAAAACCGAGCGTCCACTACCCAGTCCCATCCTTCGTGAGACCAATCCCTGCTCACCATCCTGTCCATCCTTCTCCCAAGGCTTCGTAGCGTGTAGAGTCCTCAACTGCTTCTTGGTTAGGTTCTCGCGGTCGAGAACCTTTATATAAGGTGTGAGGTCATGAATAGGTATTGTATTCCGGGAGGAGGGTAAACTTCCGCGAGGCGGAATATACAGGACAACAGTAGGATTGAAGTCCGAAAGAATCGTATTCCTATCCTCCTCCGACGACCGCACCGAGATACTTGTCGCCGTGGTGGAGGAAGTGGCATTAGTGGCATAACTAGCTGTTGTCGAAACGGAATTGTTCCTCGACGCCATTTTTTTTAGTCTACCAATAGGATCAGACCAAACTTTAAAGAAAAAGGGAAAGGGAAGAAGGGTTCAAGCAGAGGAGAGGGGGGGGGTCAATGATGGAGCGGGGGGGAGGGAAGAGTTATTTAAATGGTTATGCATAATTCTATGTAGGGGGAGAGAGGGAGAGAGACTCGAGTAGTTTGGCTGGGGTGCCCCCCCCCACAGATATAGCCCAATTGTGACCCTGGCTAACGAGGAGATCGGCAGATAGGCAAAATCATTTCATTCCATCGTCACTTTTGCCTTGACCTCTGACCGACCCCCAAGCAAATAAGTTACTTTCTCTTCGCCCCACTTTCTTTTTTCTTTTCTTTTCTTTTTTTTTTTTGCTTCCCATGGTTTCGCTCTCCTCTTTTCTGATCTGATCTTGATCCTTATTTATTTTTCCTCCCCTCGCTATAATATGATAAACCCTTCTTGAGCTTAGGTCAAGCCCCAAAAAAAATTTGTAATAGGTTATTCTGAACGAGAGGGAAAAAAAAAAAAAAAAGGAAGCCGTTATCGCCAGCCTGCGGTACGTCATGGCTGTCATTACCTATTCGGGCCAAGCCGCCCACCCTAAAGTCCCGCGTGCAAAAAAAAGAAAAAGAAAAGAAAAAAAAAAGGGCTCCCCAACCTTTCCCGGAATTAAACTTACGCTGGACCGCGCCAACACACCCCCCCAATGCAAAGCAGCGGTGAAACGAGTCGTCCGCTTGAGTACAGTATCATACTTTGCATGCATCAGGGTGAATGAAGCGAAACCGGGGATTTATGTCCTAGCAAGCCTCTTTAGACGATATGTAGGGACCGAGGATAGAAAGGGGGGGGGACTGTGAATCATAAGCGGTCACTCGGGACAGGTGGCATGATGTTGATTATAGGTTCGATGAGAGAGCGCTAGATAGAGCATAGGGGTGGAGAGAGAGCAGAGGAGTTGGTGGTTTTTCAGTATGGGGGCTTATGTGGTTGGTGAATGGTCGAAAGGCGGGAGGGAATCAGTACTCCGGCTGAATTCCGCGTCCGGATTATGCCTTAACGTTACGGTTACAAGCTAACCCAAGCACCCTCCCCTCCCCCCCCGTCTCCGGCACAGATATATACTCGTAGTCGTGGGATCATGGGATGTATCCACATGCCCAAGAAAATCCTTCCCGTTGGGTATTCGTATGGTAGGCCATGAGAACCAGTTTCAGCCTCCATGCAGCTTCATCGATAGCGGTGTGTCGTAGGAGCTCGGACAGAGGAAAATTTGCTTTCATAGGACGCTGCAGTTGCATGGATTAGTAAGACGCTTTTTGAATACAAGTATCCCCCCCATTTTCCCCTCTTAACTGGTTTCCCAATTTGCAGGCTGAGAACAGGAATTCCAAAGCTTTGGCACATTGGCCTCCTGCCAGTATGATACAGTACCGGTACTCGAGTACAGTACTCTAATATTCGGCTTCTTATGGTGGCTAGAGATTTAAATACCGGCGAGTGTTGTCTATCCGGTCTCAGAGCGCTCGCACACGAGCCAATTGATTCGGGCCTGTTCCGCCCTATCAATTGGATTACTTGTAGGTATTACCGGCATAGGATGGGGGTACAGTACCAAGCTTTTGTGTGTGTGTGGAGACATCCTTGGTATTACATGCAGATGAGCCTCGTCGGATCCCCCGCGTATGAGGGGAAAGACTTTGTCGCGTTGGCGGTTACAATCCGAGGACGGTAACGGCATCAGCGATTGGGGGGGTTATGTTAAGCGATGATGGTGCGTTCCCTTTCGCTTTGTTTTTGATGGGTACGGTATTGCTGCGTGACTAAGGGGGTACGGTAGGTTATAAAGAGCAGCATCCTCCCCGTAACGCCTTCATCTTCTCATTGTTCGCCTGAGGGTTCTCTTAGGGACGCTGGTATCCCAAAATTGGTGATAGCTCCAATAGTTTACGAACGAAATCAGTTGGCGCTATATCCAGAGAATCCTGAAAAGAGTCGAATCAAGATCCCGCCTCCTTCAGAGATGTCTTGGTCCACTTCCTAACCAGGTTCAGCACGTAGCTATCGTAACTGTTAGAGACATTGCCAGTTTCTTTGTAAACCCCCCACTCCCGAGGCGTATGCGGAGGGTCCCGATGGACAACGCTTTACCCCACCTCATTTTCCTCCCTATTCTCTGACTGGACAGTTTAAGTTTTCCTAAGATACGAGGTGTTCTTTCACATGATTTTCAAGAGCCGTCAAAGGCCGAAAAACTTTGTCCCCCGGCTATTGCGGTACTCGAGTACTTTTTTAGCATTTAAGAAGGTTACTTGGCTAACGCCCTAACCGACGAACAAAAGCGATGATGTGACATAACTCACGTTTTCATGTCCGGTATGCCTGCCTGTTTAACACCAGAACTATATGAGGATCACGGAGCACCGAGTACTCGAGTACTATGGCAAGCTGGGAGGGGTGGGCGTAAATAGCGGTCTGACGGGGGGGAGCTCTATGGAGTGGGGGGCAGGCTCTACTCGAGTAGAGGTGTCTGGATGTAGCAGATATCGAAAGGGGACAGAAATCCACATTTCAATTCAGGTGATTGCATTCTACTGGGGGGGATCTTGAAGGAGAGATCATCGTCTGTTTCCTCGCCCCGCCGCGCAACCGCATTCTGACAGTGCTTGCTTCTAAGCAGCGGCGCAAAATCTGTTGCGTAATGGCTTGAACTCAGAAGAAAGGACTTCCACGCGAACATTAACTGCGGTAGAGTCTACCGTATTCTTCTACGTACAGTACAATATCCCCCATTTTGCGAGGCTTCGCTCCTTAGCTAAGGCGAAGCAGAAATTTCCCTTCCTGACAACTCAACTCCAGGACACAGCATGATCGCCCCGCTCGCACTTCCGGATCAGCAGGGAGCGGTGGTTTACATTTTATTCCAAGGTTCTTGAAAACCTGAATTCGGGGGTGTTATTCTATCGTAGGGGTTAACGTGCCTCAAATTTGATTTGTACAAGTATGATATGTAGTTGATTCATTTTAAGACGATCAAGAATGAGACCGAGGGGCAGGACCCTAACCCGTCAGCATCCGAGGGATGCAGTCGAGATAAGCTACACCCAAGCTTGTAGCCTCAATTACCCGACAGCGTATGATTGCGTGCTCCGGACCAGATTTCGTGAGGCTCATAATTGCACCGAGGCCGGAACTTCAAGTGTCCGTGCCTGGGGTTTAGGAACTGGGCAGGGGTCTCCGTATGCCTGGATTGGCGGTGACTCCCTAGTTAGTGCAAATAAAAATTCACGGACACCAGCAATACCTGCAAGATCTGTTTCAGCTCCAAAATACATGGAAAATGCAAAGATCCATTCTTGTTATATAGGTATCTTACCGGTGCTTCAGCGGATGCTAGTTTTTCAGTTGTCTACGGAAAGTGTAAATCTAACGAGAAGTCAAGAACGCCATAAGGTCCATGCTGTGATCTTGGCTTCGGGGGTTCCGGGAGGCGTGGGGGCTTCGAAAGTGGCGGCCAGAACTTCTGTTCAGCCTGAGCACGAAGGCTGCGTTATCGTGCGGAACTGGCTAAGAAAGCTCCAGTCGTTTTATCAGAAGGAAAAAGTCGTCTGTGGTCTAATTGGAGAAGTTGGGAATAGGTTAGCTTATGCGTTCGAAAAAATTTCGAACACAATACCAGCTGAGAGGCTTAATAGCTAAATCCGGGTGTGGAGAATAAATAGCAGATGTTCACGAATTAGTACAGTACTTGCGATAATTTGAATTGCACACCACGAAGCCAGATACAGTCAGCCGAGGCGGGAAGGAATATCTGATAGCTCTTGTTTCTTTCCTGAGGTTTAATTAGGTAGATACAGTACTGTACACGAATAGACACCCGCTAAAAGGCGCTCAGCCAAAGTTCATTAGAGGCAATATACTTAGCCCGAATACCTAAGGATAACGTGCATTTTAGCCTAGTAGGAAGTTGTGGTCGAGTACTTCTCGTGGAAAGTGAAACACAATCCTGGGTGTATGTACGGTAGTACTAGTCCTTCTGATACTCTCATAGTACCCTGACAATCACCCGAACATCAATTTGTAAAGCTCCCCTTTGTATACTAATCCCCACAACCCACAGCGGGCCTAACCCGACCAGATTCAGTAGCCCACCCGCCTATTTCAGTAGAATTAGTAAACTTCGTTTGTTTACTCGAGCAGTAACCCGCTTATCCGGGTACCGAAGCAGCTGCTACTGGAACAGTAAGCACTTCTATCCTGAATCTAGACACTACTGTCGGGTGGTCATGTTTCTGGATTACCGGCAGTTAGCCCGGCTCCTACTGCCGTTTGTGTCATTATTGCAAGGACTAACTGACTAAGTCTTCAGGCCTTGGTTGAACAGATCCTGAACGACCAATCATAATGTACGAAGAATATTGCTTTCGAACTGAGATTAGTTTTCCTACTCCCCCAAAATCCGGGAGGGGAAATATCGTAAGACAAGCAATATCAAGTAGACCACCCGACCCTAGTATTGTATATTCTCTACAAATCACCTCATCATCCGCACGAATATCAATTCTTCACCTCATCAACTAACTTAGGCTCGGTTTCAATATTGGTAGTCGATTCAACTTACATTCACTCTTTACTACTATCCTCCCACGCACCAATCCGGCTATCTATCAATACTTAGCCTACCATGAGGCTCTCGCTTCTCACGACACTTGCCTCCTCCCCCTTCATGTTCGCAGCAGCAAAACTCATCATTGACTTCAAAGGAGATGACCATCCGGACACTCTCGGTATTCTTGAGCTCGAAGGCCAAGACTTAGGCTGCAAGCTCACCAGCGCCGGAAACGCTGCTTTTATCAGAACTGAGAAGGATCCTACTACCGGAACGGATGCTTTGCATTACCATCGTGACCCTCACTTCAGAAGAGCGGAGGTTATGGCTATGGCCGGTGCCAATGTACGATTACGTTTCCCCTGATAGAGGTTCGATTGTGTGCTAACATGGACGTCTATCTTAGAACAAAGCTATCGGGGATAAGACTTACTACATTGGGTACAACTTTCTGTCTTGAAAAGGCCCAAAATGGACTCGTCATCTTTCAATGGTAAATGATGCACTTATTATCTCCTCCTTGCCCGCCAATGTACAAATCATCCTAACTCCCCATAGGAAGAAATGGGACAAGGAGGCTGCCCCGAAGCAGAACATCCCTCTCTACGTTCACTTCAACTCCAAGCTCGATCTCGTAATCGAATACACCATTCCAGGCACCGACGGCTCCAACCGCGAAATCGTCTGGGCCGGCCCGCTCTCAGCCGGAAAAACCAGCCACTCCCTCGGCTTCGCCATCAACACAAACAACAAGGGGAAGGGATGGCTAGAGTTCTACGTCGACGGCAAACAGCAAAAGTTCAATGCTGCCCATGGAGGTGGTAGCCGTCTTGAGAACGTCTTCCTCCTTACCGGTGATACCTCTCCCAAGTTCGGTATTTACCGTGGAGAGGCTGCGGGCAGCAATGATGGAACCAAGTACTGCCCATCTAGTGGGGTATATACAGGGGAAGCCGCGCCTGAGGGCACAGATAGAATCTTTAATAGTTATGTCCATCGCGTGCAGATTTCAGATACTAGTCTTGAGGAGGTTAAGGAGGCTGCAGGGCTTTGATGGTGGGTTCGAGGTGGAAGTAATGGGTTTCTGAGATGGGGGCGGTTGGGGGTAATGGTGCATTTTGTTGTTGAATTGATACTTACCCAGCTTATCGCGTTAGTCGAGGATTAATGTATGGATCATGTTTGGGGAGCGATAGTATTTATTTGTTTATATATGATTGATATTGGGCACATGTCGGGTCTAAATGGGGGGCACCGCCTACGAGGAACAACTCCACTTGTATAGGAATTGCATAGTTTACGGGCTTCAGAATAGATTGAATAATTGGTAATTGTCCGATTTAGGTTAGAGGCTTAGTATTTGTACCACTATCCCTAACATAATCCTGTTTGCTAGTGCACCAGAATGCCCTCTAGCAGGACGTTAGGGGGGGCAACCCCCGGCCGATCTCCAGCTGGCAAGATGGTACTACGTGGGGTGTTTGAGGATACGGGGGTTTCTCGATCGACACACTCGAAGATTAATTTGTAATCTCTTGGTTGAAATATCAAAGAACTAATTTAAGGTCCACTCAGTATGATGCATCAGCATAGGGAACCTTCATTTTTTATGTTTTCCATACTAGCCACAACTGCACTCCCCTCAGAGCTTAAGTCTTCCTACAGATGAGAGAATAAGCAACTTCAGGGTTGCTCCCACCCTATTATTCAATCATAACTCTAAGGCCCTGTTTGGCAAAAATGGGACCGTTCCGTTGGACGACCATTTCTGCTGTGAAGATAGAATTCCTTCCATTTCCAAATGGCAGTAAAAGGACCATTTGCATGGGAGAACGGAACGGAACCATTGTGTCCAAACAGGCCCTAATACATTATTGAAGTGAGTTTACACTTGAAAAGGGTGAGCATCTACCGGTATAGCATACCTAGGTAGCTCCAATTATGTACCCCAAGCCTTCAAGAGACCCTGCTTGCCTAAACTATTTACCAATCCCTCTTCCTCTTTTCCACCTCTTAGACTAGCTTTCTCTATCCGTGCTAGTTTATATGCCCCATCATGCCCCATTTTTAGAACATCTCAAGGAAGCATTCGCTCCGGGCAAAGGGGCCTAAATCTACAAACATGCACGATCACTTTATGTGCTCTCTAATATCTGCACCATCCACTATTATCGGTTTCCGTTCAATGAACCAGCAAATATGTCTTCTCTTTTTCCTTCCTTCGCCTCCGTGCGTCCCACGACCGCTGTCTTATAGGGACTTCAATCTGAACCCCGCTTCTCTTGGATCGGCCCGCCGGACACACTTGAATTATAATACCCTAGAGTGAGCTAACGTTAGAACCTTTCCGTTATATATGCTTCCATCTTCTCTTTGCTTCTTAGCCTTAGCCATCGCCTTCCATACTCTTCTTATAACGTTCACTTTTAGACTCCGTGTATCGTACTTATTACATTCAACAACTCCCTGCTCTTCAATTCACTTCATCTGTGAAACATCCTCTCCAGTCATTGAGCATCACCGCAACATTTTTGATACCGCCCAGCAGGGGTCGTGAGTACTGCACGAACATTCTAGTGAAGTCCCCAAAGGAGAGATGGCATAGTGCCCCCATTCCGAGTAAGTTAGAACCGTAATGAAATGCTCACAAAAAGTGAAATGAGCATCCGCGTGACACTAAGTCAAGTTTGCTAACGTCTCTGCTCAAGTGATGGCTGTACTCCAACCCGAGGTTGGATTCTCTAGTGGATGACCTTGGAAGATGTTGAAAATGGCAGTTCAGTGGTAGCACTTAGTGCGGGATGTGCCTACACTCTCACACCGCTGTGGCCCCGGTGGTATATGTCCGCACTAGTCATGGGACGCGTAAGCCTAGGGAATTGTTTTCACCCCCTTTTTTTCTCCTTTCTTCCTGTCATCTCTCACGACACACCTTTGCTCCTGTGCACACAACTTTCCTCATCTCCTTCCTTTCATCAACTTAACACAATAAATCAACGTTCTTCATCTCCACTGAAGCGGTTTTACTCCACTGCATAGAATCCCCACCGTAAATCATTTCCTCCGCAACCACTATTTGCAACAGAAGGGTAGTCATTTACCGAGTGATGGATGATGATCCCCTAGCAAGCACCCTAAGATTCCCCCTCGAAATGTGTCTGCTCAAACTCAAAGCTAGTTTCTCGGAGAACTCCAAAAATGCATAGTTAAGCTTATATTGGTATGTACCCCCTCAGGCACTCCGAGTTCCAGGGCTTCATCTATCCACATATTGACATGACCTTTCGCCAGAGCCCAAGCCCCAACGGTCCTCTGCTCCTAGCTCCCTCCGCCCCTTCATTATCCCTGGAACGAATATGGGCTCCACCCATACCATACTCGAAAATCATGGAAGACGGGTCTTGTTATGTTCTTTGACCTCCTTTGTAATTCCCTCTTGCCATTATTGTGTGGAGAGGTTGGTAGGGTGGATAGGCTAATTACATGAATTGGTCCACTACAATGGCTTGCGGGAAAACTCTACCCTACATACACTCCAACGGGATAAATTAAAGAGCGTTCAGCCGAGAGCATACCCACTCTTCCATTTTCCAAATCCCTAACCTGTCGGGGAACGGTGTCAGTTCGCATGAATCGAAAATTCCTATCATAAAAGTTTTTAGATATTGTAATTAGCAAAAGTTCTCTTGATGCGGATAAAAGAACAGATTTTCCTGCTTCATCCTAGATCTCCTTAACTAAGGACTCGGGTGCTGGCTAGATATAGTGCTCTCTCCTCTCCTCTCCCTCTTTACTAGAGTAACCCAGTCGCTGCCGCCATTCATATCTGCGCTACCAGGTTAGGCCACCCCAACCGACACCCAGATGTGGGCCTATCATATGTCTTCAAACCTTCGCCATGGGGGTGAGTCCTGGCTAAATATTTTCTCAAAACTAAACAGCATTTCTTCAGGCCCCCTATTGTGGCCGGAATTCATTGGAGTTCTCGTCCAGCGCAAAGCCTCCACAGGGGAAGAACCCAGGAATCCATTGGGGGCAAATACGGTTCCATTACGACCCTACCCATTATAAGTTCTAATTTACTGCACTCCGCCTGTACTGACATGCTTTTCATTACAAAGTCACCCGAGCATCCGAGAACACAACTCCCCCGCCACCCCAAAAGAATGTTACAACGTCGCATCCGCAAGCGGCCCCAAAGCATGATGAGAGTTCATACTTTCAGGCCACCTCCTCTATAGTCAAGTTCGTGGTAACGAGATGCAATGCTAATGTTACCCCGTATTTGTGACCGGACACTCTAGCGACGGTATGACGAAACCAGTCCTGGCTTCCACTTATCCAGAATTCTTCAAGCGTTTCTTTCGCCTGTATTCCCTACCGTTTCACCCTCTGGCAGCCACTACTGGAAGGCCCGGTGCTCTCGGGGTTGGATCATTAAGACCGGCGCACAATAGGGAAATCTCGCCATGGCAGTTTATGTCTGATATTCTGGTGAGAGGACAGTATGGGGTTGTGCCATGGGACCAATGATGACACGCCCCACTTTCAGAATTCCTAGGGGCCAATAGAGTAATAGATCAACTGCTTCGGATATCTGAGACACCAACATCGACGGAGAGAAGCCTTTTCGCGTAAAGGGTAAGTTAAGACTAAACTCGGGACTTTGGCTGAAGCTATCGAGGAACAAAACCAAGCCCATAATTTTTACAGCTTCCTTCCGATCATGATGATATGTTAAAAATCGAAAGGCACAGGTCCAAGAAATTACTAATCGCTTTGTAAGCCAGTCGTCCCATTATTTGGTCTTGATAGAAGCACCCCTGCAACTACCGCTCCCCCAAACACTATTGCCGGTACCGCACCGCATCCACCCGCTTGGGAGACATAGCCAAGGTATGTGCTCTTAGTCCCTCCCAAGAAAAAAGTGCGTTAATACAGGATTAGTGGTATAGTGTAGGGAAACGGGTTGACTGGTGGTACTACTGTACATGTATCAAAGGTTTATCTGTGTTAAGTTGGATGACTAGTATAGTCAATGCCAGGACGGAAACTAATTCTATAGGGCAGATATAAGCTCCGACGAAATATTTAAAACTAGTGCGAAATTGAAGTTCATTTCTCATAATCGCCCTAAAATCTATACTAGTATACTCCCCGTCAGATCTACCCATCGTGAGGTTATTGAGGATAATGTAGGCAATGAACCCGACATGCCCCATGCGGGGAGCCGAAAGAGCCCCGAGAAATAAACATTCCTTGGTACGGGAAAATTCCCCGTGACTAAGGGAAATAAGGTTGATTCAATCACTCTATTATTTAGAAATGAAGGGCTTAAATATTATATGTTCGGTTTTAAGATGAATTTAATGCCACCAACCGTGTGTTGAGAGCAACATTCTCAATGGTGATATTCCCTGTATTAAAAGTAACCTATTCTATGTCTACTTTGTGCATAGAACCAAATCAAAGGTCCATTTAACCGCCAAGCATAACGATTCCGGGTAAATTCCCGACTCCGTCTTATCACACTACGTAGCCCCTACCCTACCGCACCTTGATTATGACGAGGTCAGAGAGGAAACCCTTCTCTCGTGCGTACCCCCAACTCCTATAAATTTGGAGCAAACAAATTTGACAATAAGTTCCGTTCTTCCTCCTCCCCAAGAAACAACGAACCTCACCTCCATACAACCAGACGACGAGACAGATAGATTGAATTCAAGATGGCACCGATAATTGACTCTCATATTCACCTCTTCACTGCAGACCACCTCCCGCACCTCGCCTGGGCAACTCCGGAAAACTCCATCTATGAGGAAAACTCCATCCCAGAATATCTCTCTGGTATCCCTCCTTCTAAGCTCGCTGACTTTAAGGGGTTTGTGTTCATCGAGGCGGATAGGCGTTACACCATCCCCTCTGATGAGGCAATCTCTGGAAATGACACTGCCGTGCTAAAGAAGGCATGGGAATGGCCGCTAGAGGAGTTCGAGTTTGTATATGGACTTTCAAAGACGCATCTTCGTGGCAAGTACGTTCTTGGAATTGTGCCATGGGCTCCGATGAACCTTGGGGCTTTGGCCGTGGAGAGGTTTTATGAGTTGCTGGGCGTTGAAGGGGAAGGGGGCGCCGAGAGGAAGGGGTTGTTGAAGGGGTTCAGGTATCTGGTGCAGGATAAGCCCTCCGGCACTATTGGTGAAGTCAAGTTCCTGGAGAGTATGGGGTGGGTGTGGAAAAGGGGATTGGTTGTTGAAATTGGGGTCGATACCAGGAGTGGTGGATTGTGGCAGCTGGAAGAAGCTGTCAAGGCTATTCAAGAGGTTGTTAAAGACTCAGAGGGGATTGAGGGTGTTGGTGCTTTTGTCGTTAGTCAGTTTACCTACTCCTATACCCACGATAATAACAGTACGGATGCTAACTTTTGACTGCCCAGACCACCTCTGCAAACCAAACCTTCAAATCGCCCCCTCCGAAATCCCCTCCCATACGACCTTTCAAACCTGGAAATCGAACCTCAAAGCCCTCGCTGCTTCCCACCCCTCTATCATTATGAAAGTCTCTGGTATATTCGCAGAGCTCCCTCATGACGAGTCATTCTCCAATCTCTCTGCCTCTCAAAAGGAGGATACAGTAATCGCCCACATCACGCCCTGGATCTCGGAAGTCCTTTCTATTTTCGGCCCTGACCGGGTCATCTGGGGGAGCGATTGGCCCGTTTGCAAGATGGGGTTCGAAAAGATTTATCCAGCCGGAGAGTTTAGTGCCTGGGAGACATGGCACGGATTGGCGACAAAGGTGATGCTGAAGCTAAGTCAGGATAAGGATGCGATGGAGAAGCTGTTTTCAGGAAATACGGCTAGAGTTTATAAACTTGGTTGATGCATCTTATTGATGAGTGATGGATTGTAGTGGGACATGGAAGGATGCTAGATGCAGGGTGTGCTGTGGTTCAGATCAGGTTCCCACAAGCAATGACATGCGATCTGTTATTTTATCTTCAGTCGAAGTGGACTCCACCACAACCCGACTGCGCTCTTAAGTGATTCGCCGCCCAGCCTTAAGTATCCTTTACCGGAGGGGCAAGTAAAGGGGCCGGGGCACATATTATCACTCGTAAAAGCTTCCCCACTGCGGCCCCACATCCCGACGAGGAAGAGGACAGTACCACACTCCCCATCCTTATCCTGTGCTGGAGGAAGAGTGAATCTGTGCCACCCATTAATGGCTTACGGCACCTCTCAATGTGTGTGCCGAGTAATTGTAATTGTGCACCCGCACGGTATGTGCCATTACCTTTCACAATTGACGTTCCCCATCCTACTCTTTGTGGGTTTTGGTTAGGGCTGGAGGGAGTGGATGCTCTATCAGATAGGCTAAAGACTGCTTTGGCTTACACAAGTATGAACAGGGGATAGATCTGTGGGTCTATGCAGTGTAGTAGAATTTCAATATCCACCTTAAGTGCTCCCCTACCAGCTCCATCCAAGGCTATCGTGTAAATTACCACAATTTTAGGGGAGCGCACTCTCAGTTAAGCAAACATTCAAGACGAGGGATAGGAAGTCGCGCGCCATTCACCCGTCTACTTTGGGGGGCATACATAGGGATTTTAATGCTGTGGGAGAGGAGGGAAAGGACAGATATAGTATCGTGGGGTTGAATCCTTTCCCTCCATCTCGCCCATGGGCATTCTGGAACACCGATATCTAGGCTTCTTTTCCCCTAAGGAGCTCGTGCTACTTGCCCCGGGCAAGGAGTGTCCGAAAACGGAGGTTGGGGATTTTCATGGGCGCTTAATGCGCACTGATCTTTGGCAATATATTCTGTGGATCCCTGTTCCCGGGTGCTTCTTTTCCTGGGATATATTCTAACCCTGGCCCGACCGCGAGAGACAAAGCTAGCTATCAGTACTCGAGTACCGTAGCTTGCCATGTAGATCCCCCATCCCCCCATCTCGTACTCGAGTACAGTATGTGCTTAGGTGTGTATGTATCGGCCCTGTTGATACGCATTACTCGAGATCCCCCCAATGCCACGTGAAAAGCATATTCCGTCACATCCGCTACGGCAATTGAACCCCAACATGCAAGGCGGGAGTTAATGGCTTATTTTTTTTTTCGGGGTTACTTCCTACTCGAGTACCTGTATGCTAGTAACGTCTACTTTATTATTATTATCATTATTATAATATTATCCAACTGCCTATCATTTTCGGCCTGTAGTCCGGGGAGAGAAGTAAGGTGGGTAGGCGAGCAGGCAGGCAGTTGAGGGCATATAGGTGCGGGGTAGTAATATACGCTATTATATTTAAGTACTGCTGTGGCCCCGACTGGGACGCGGCAGAAGCGGAGATGCGAATTTGACAGCCCGAGTTATAAAGGGAAGGGAAGGAAAACAGTGAAATAAAACCATGGACCCCGCATTCTTTAAAGGACCTACTCCCCCGCCGATTCCTACGAAGGACATCTTATCATGGATGTTCGACGAGCCGAGATGTGAGGATGATCGGAAGGTATTTCTTTCTTGTTTTGTTTTGATAGTGATGGAGATTGGGAGCTAAAGACGTTGAATACCTTAGGTCCTAATCGACGCGAACAATGACTCCCGCTACGTAACTTTCGGCCACGCCCGTAACACAATTAGGAGATTAATCAAGGGCTTGAAGGCAGCGGGAATGGAAAAGGGGGATTGCGTGCTGATACATTCTTTCAACGACGTAACCCCCCCCCCCCCGGGCCCGAATCGGTTCCCCGATAACGAGCTAATGGAGGGGTATGGCCCCGCAGATATACTACCCACTCCTCGGCCTCTCTATAATCGGCGCTGGCGGGGTGTTCTCCGGCTCGAACCCTTCGTACACTCCACGTGAATTAATCCATCATATCGGAACGTCGCAATCGAGGATTGTGATTTCTGAGCCAGAAATGCTGGTGAATATCCGGGCGGCGATTGAGGGGCTGCCAGAGGGGAGTGTCAAAGCGGTGTATGTGTTTAATCCTAGGGAGGGACAAAGTGTTCCCGCTGGGGAGAGGTCTTGGGAGGAGTTACTAAATTCTGGAGAAGAAGGGGAGGATTGGGTAAGGTTTGATGATAAAGAGACAGCAGAGAATACAGTTGCTTGCAGACTTTTTAGCAGTGGAACGTCGGGGTTACCGAAGGGAGTTGAAATCACACATTACAGTCTTATAGCGCAGCATGAACTTGCGCATGAGACTGAGAAGGGACTCGAAAATGTGGGTTCACTATTCCATCTTCAATCGCTACACTCCCGAGCTAAACTACAACATGGGATGGTAGCCAATCTTGACCCTAAAACTCCCCATGTTCCACATTGCCAACGTCCCCCTGGTCTTCATGAGTATGTTCCGAATGCCTTGGACCGGATACGTCCTCCGGAGGTTCGAGATGGAAACCTGGCTCTCCACTGTGCAAAAGTACAAAGCAACGCACACGTCCCTCCCGCCCATCATCGCCGTTGGAATTGTGAAATCCCCGTTGACGGATAGGTACGATATATCGTCATTGAGATCGGTGATTTCAGCTGCGTTCGCTTTGAACCCTGATATCCAGAGGCTGTTGGTCCGGAAGATCAAACCCGTGAAGGGGAAAGAAGAGGACGAGCCAAGGATCACCCAACTATGGGGAATGACGGAGGCAACTTGCATCGTTACTAAATTTAATCACCCGGAAGTCGACGATACTGGGAGCGTAGGGAGATTGATACCGGGCATCGAAGCCAAGTATGTGAGATCATTTCTACGCCTTTCTTATTCTCGGTTGCGGAGCGAGCGAGCCCTAATACTATTATTTCCTTCACCTCACAACGGGCAGGATCGTAGACGACGAAGGAGCAGATATCAGCGAATATAATGTCACTGGGGAAATATGCCTACGGTAAGCCAGCAAGCTGCCACCCCGCCCATCGCCGCCATATGTCCTACGATATGATGCCGCATCTAGAACCCTCTCTCCATTTTGGCATCTCGCTGGGGTCCCTTAGCTGATAGTATGTGCGATACTTGCGATGCCACAGCGGCCCGACGATTGCAAAAGGCTATTTCGGAAACCCGAATGCCACTCAGGCATCCTGGGACCAGGACGGGTTCTATCACACTGGCGATGTAGGATACTGTGATCGGGAGACCAAGAAATGGTACTTGATAGACAGGAAAAAGGTTTGTCTGCTGCAGTAGCACTGTTTTCCATTTTCCCAATTTTTCTCCCAAAGCGCCAGCTACAGCCGCTACAGTAGTAGCGAAAACTCTACTCCGTTACATGAAGCTACGTTAGTTCGTCACCGAATCTCCTCGGAGAGGTCGGATTGGAGCTAAGGCAGGCGAGTCAACTGGAAGGCAAGAAGACATTCAAATTGTCACACTTTAACCAAGTACGGCAGCAAAAGGCAATTGGGCAGCCCCTCCTTAGGACTGATCCGACTTTTACGAAAAGATATGGTAGTTCATATAGCGCAAACTAACAACCCACTTTTGTTTCCCACACATCTAGGAACTTATCAAAGTCCGGGGCTTCCAGGTCGCCCCAGCAGAGATTGAAGGTGTGCTACTGGCCCACCCACAGATACTAGACGCAGCGGTGATAGGTGTTGTCCTGGAGAAATATGGAAGCGAGCTTCCGAGGGCATACGTTGTTTTACGTCCCGGGAACACCGCAGACAAGACGGTGTCGTTGGATGAGGACGGGGTTAAGGAGTTTGTCAAGAGTCAGGTGGCGACGTACAAGAGGCTTGAAGGGGGAGTTGTCTTTGTGGACGCGGTCCCGAAGAATGCTACGGGGAAAGTACTCAAAGGGGTTTTGAGGGAGTGGGCTGCAAGAGAGGCTGGGAGTGTTGGTGATCGTAGCTGTTAGGCGGGGCGTTCAGGATACCGCTATTGAGCCCGGTTCAGTACCGGTACCGTATTGTATTGCGGATCCTATCTCTAAAGCATCGTATTAGATTGATGCGGTAGACAAGAAACGAACATCGTTATATCAAGGCACACACCTGAGCAATAAACCAGAACTCGCGATCCCTTCGTCCTGAAGAATTCCCCTAGGGTACCCATCCAATCATCCCGCCCCCACCTCTCCTCCGATAGAAGCTACAGAATCTCTCATGTCCCGAAAATTTTTCTCACCGTTCCTCTCCCATCCCGCAATGTCGCATCTGTTAATCCCTCGCTCTCTCACCCGCGCGCAGTGTGCAGAATCCACACAGCGACCCCCCCTTGAGTGCTCTCTATCCCCCCGTCATCGGCCTTCTCACCGACCTTTAAAGTAACTGGGAACCTGGATGCGCTTCCCGCCTACAGGGTACGAGTACCACAGTGCCTGAACCTTAATAGATTCACTTTTTACCCACAGGATACCCCTGTCCGTCATCCGCCCAGTTTCGTCGTGCCGCAAGGAAGCCCTGTACGTGTACTCGAGCACTCGAACTCCCCTGCGAGTAATTACTTTTCTGCTTTACAGGACGCGTATGCCCAACCACATCTCCCGCCTGCTGCAGAATGTCACGGTACTCGAGTATGATACAAGCACTGTCCAGCACTTGTGCAACGTAAAAAAAACTCGAGAATCTCGCTAGGACGTTGGAGTTGCCCCTCCGAGTAAGGTCTGTACGATACAAGGGGCAAGGCGGAGCGATCGCATACCACTTCGGCGTCTCACCGGTTTCCAACGATCTTGGCTCGTGAGACGCTTTGGTGTGTGCAAAGACTTCTATGCACGCCCCATTTTTGTTTCTTTTTTATCTATTAGCTCGACTGAGGGCTGAGAAGTGGAGAGATCCTTTGGCCTGATCCAAAAGGGTGACAGTTCTGGAGGTCCTAGCGTTATTTCCAACTACCACAAAAACCCGTTAAATCCACCACGAGTATCGGCCGTCCGGCCCTTAGCTCCCCCCCCGAATCCGAGACAAAGCATTCCGAGAAGGAATAGTGTTTTCCGGGGAAGAGCTTATAAGTTGAACCCACCATAACAAATCCCCTCAAAAGTGTCTCAAAACAAGGGATCAAGAAGCTTGCACTCGAGGAAAGGAGATTGTCCGTGCACATCCGAGCACCTGCACTAAACTTAGACACAAATCATCAGGTATTCTGGAGTTGGTGCCTCTACTTGTAATTTTGTTAAGCTTCACTGTTAAGCCTATTGTGTTTAGCATCACGATTTCCCTTACGCAATCCGATAGCGAGAACCGACGAGTTCTTACGGCATTCCAGCCTACGAATTGTGACAAGGAAAACTGGGGGAATGGTAAGACGGGAGTTACCGAGCGGGGTTCCCGGACAAGGTCCTCCTCCCCAAGCGCAATTATCACCGACTCCGAAAGGGATTTCTTTTCTTTTTCCTCTTTCTGTTTCCTTTTTTCCTTCCCCTCCTCGAACGCTGTTTACTGCACAAGTACTCCAGTACAGGAATGATACAAGGTCCGGGAAGAAGTTATGAAACAGTTATTTGAGGTTAACCAGCCAAATATATCCCTGTCTGTTCCAGTAAATGGGTTCCTACCCTTGTACCCGCTGGGAAGTTAACCGATAAAACAAGCCTTGCGTCGTGCGAAAACTTTTTCCGTTTCGGGTATCATAGTGCGAAAACATCTCCCGTGACATCTGCTAACGTTTCTGTTCTACCGGCAGTTTAGCCGTATGAACTTGCCTATCTCGGGTAGGTGGGGCCGACCTTGGCCCCACAGGAGGATAGAGAGAAGGGGAAAAATTAGGAGGGGTTGAAGGAATGGCAAACTAGCGGCCCATGGGGAAGTGATATGATACCGTGAAATCTCCTGGAATTCACTATCAGATCATCAACCCGTGATAGGTTTAGTTTGACAAGTTATGATACCGCATCATACTAGAATTTCGAATACAAGTTAACAAGATCCCACACATTCGGCATGCTCAGGCTTTTACCATGCAGAGAAAATACCAAATCCTTCCTGTCTCTGAGTACGGAGATCACAAGCCTGGCGGAGATGGTAGATTATATGAGATCTCACGGTGGTGCTACCGTACGACAAGCCTTCCACCCCACTTTTAGGGATAAGATGACTTTTCTTGGGCTGAGTGTAAATTTCTTCATCCTCAGGTTCCCGGCATATATGATGAAGCAAGCATGGTGCGATGATGATGATGTTCCTAGCACATTGCCGGCTTGAACGGTAATTTGTCAACAGTAAGTAGTCTGTTGCTATAGAAAAATCTGCTTTTTAAGGGCTTACAGTATGGCACAGTACGGGAAGATATTTCTCGATCGATTGATCGATTGATTAGTCCGGGGGGGGGGGACTGCCAACCCAAACCCATGGCACTGGCCCACTAAGTTACCAAATACCGGTAATGCAAGGCTACAGGATAAACGGGGGTAAATTCCAGTTGTTGTCACCGGGGGAGGAGGAGGAGGGAGGGAGGGAGATCCCCTGAGAACCTTCGCGGGGTTCCGCTCCGGAGCTTAACTTACTGCAATTCAAATTACCTTTGGCTCTTCATGCCGCCGGGAGGAGTATGATAGTCTGTGGATCTCCCTAGTTTTGCTGAAGGACTTGGCTCAATAGTTAGTTGGTTAGAGGACTGGGGTATGTGTGGCTGGATTAGGAGGGAAACTAGAGCAGCAGCCTGAACTCGTATTGGGGATTAGGGGGAGAAGGAGGCTGTTGACTAAATGTATACTGTAATACTGTAATAATAATATCACGGGCTTTGAGGATTAGTTCGATGAAGCCAACTTTGGATTATTTTTTTCTTTTCTTTTCTTTTTCTTTTTATATTATCATCATGGATTTTCGAAAGGGTCGCTGGATTGTTAGTTCTTGAACTTTTTCTGGATTCTCCTGACGCCATGGCAGGGATTTGGGTTGGCTTTCTACAGTAGCTAAAATTGCTAGTATAAGTATGATGGTAAATTAGGTTGGGGGAAATTGCGCTGGAGGTAAGATATAAAAAAATAAAATAAAATATTTGAGAAGTTCTAGCTGACGATCCTTTTCGAAATCGATAGCAATACCACACCCCATCTCTAGACGAGGCTAACCAGTGTTTTGGTTCTCACGAGGAAAATATTTCCAATGCACCTTTGGCCAAAGTACTGTAATAACCTGGATACCTGCCCCCCCCAAAAAAAAAAAAAAAAAAAAGCCAATATGTCTAAGGTATCGATGGGGCAAGGTAGCTCATCAAAAAAATCTAAAGTTATGGATTAGTCTAGTCTACCGGTACTCGTAATTCTCTGACGTTTGTGAACACGACTGCTATTGCATACACCAAATTTTTGAGGCTCCGGCCGACTTTTTGCGTGTATGCAATAGCAGTTGTGTTCACAAACGTCAGAGAATTACGA
>Ga0307509_10002095_pt1 | contig 32874 bp, 37 predicted proteins | sample 10_EM_MG_FD_202245 | JGI IMG/M metagenome (GOLD analysis project Ga0307509, IMG submission 202245) | Populus trichocarpa ectomycorrhiza microbial communities from riparian zone in the Pacific Northwest, United States - 10_EM | ecosystem: Host-associated > Plants > Roots > Unclassified | place...
GGCAGGGTCAGAGGGTTTTAGCACAAGGGATGCGGGATGGACTGTAGGTGGAGGTTTTTCCTGTCTTAGAGCGATCTGCATACGGGAGTTTGTACCTTAAACAATACTAAAATGATTCTAAAAAAAAAAAGAAAAAAGGTACAAAGACAGCATTCAGCTTTAACGCTATGGCCAACAAAAACCATTCCCTCCTCACCCCAGGAAACATCCAAACCCCCAAGTCCCTTTGGTACGAGACCAACCGCACATCTCGCCTATCGCCCAACCGAATCCCACGAAAATACTCGTACACCCGAAGGAAGCAGAAAGGAAAGAAGCAAGCAGGAAGGAGAGGAGAACCCTTAGCGACATCTACTACAAAAAGTATAAAAACATAAGGAATGAATGAACCCCTGACAAAGGAAAGTTACGTCTGATAAGTGACGTGAGGTAGCCTAAGCTAGGAAGTGAGAGTATGGACCTGCACGCCAGAGCGGTGCCGGGGAACGAAGCGGTGCCCGATGGCAGGATGGGATAAGAATGGCGGAGACACTGATAAGCGGTCCCCGGTAGGAGTGCCAAAGCGGCATTAGCGACGGCCAGAAGGACGGGCGTAACCGAGGCGGGCTTTTGTATAGCGACCGAAGATCGACCGCGGGCAGGGAGCAGTAAGGTGCCAGCTGAGGGGGCGGGAAGTGGGGGGTGGGTGTAGCTGTAACCGAGCAACGGGACGAAGACCACGAGGGTGGAGGGAGGGGGATGTGAGGAGGAAGGACAGTCCGAACACTTGAGACAACCGACTAGAGTAACAGCGGCCGATGCTTTTCCGAATGCGAAACGAGGATGAGGTGCTGAAGGTACTAACCGAAGTGTTCCCCGACAGGACCACACAATCGAGACGGAAAGGTACTTCGCAACGGGCTTGGAAAGCTCAGCGCCGACCGTGAGCGATGGGGACAGAATGCCGACCGTGCAAAACCTAAGCGAGGTGCAAAGGAAGTGCGGGGTAAGGGGGAGAACTGAACTTCATGAGCGGGAGTCAACGATGAACAGGAACAAGAACCCCGTGGAGGAGGGGGTAGACCCCAGAGAGAGAGGAGGGGTTGTAGCATCGCTCCACTAGGCAGAAGCCATCAAGGGGGAGGAGAGGGGGTGGTGGTGGAATCCCACGATGATTTCCCTGGTGTTGAGATTTCAATCGCCGGAGGTGTAGGGGAGATGGTTCGTGGCTCTAACTACTGTGACTTTTTTTTTTTTTTGTTTTTTTGTTTTTTTCTTTTTTTTTAAATCAAGTGCGTTTGTTTTATTAAGGTACAAAGACAGCATGCATCTTTAACGATATGGCCGACAACAACCCTACCCTCCTCACCCCAGGAAACATCCAAACCCCCAAGTCCCTCTGGTATGAGACCAACCGCACATCTCGCCTATCGCCCAACCAAATCCCACGAATATACACGTACACCCGAAGGAAGTAGAAAGGAAAGAAACAAGCAGGAAGGAGAGGAGAACCCTTAGTGACATCTACAAATTATGAACAAAGGAGATGAATGAACCCCTGACAAAGGAAATTTACGTCTGATAAGTGACGTGTATCAGCCTGAGCTAGGAAGTGAGAGTATGGACCTGCACGCCGGAGCGGTGCCAGGGAACGAAGCGGTGCCCGATGGCAGGATAGAACGGTGTATGGAGGCGACACTGGTGAGGGGTCGCCGAAAGGGAGTGCCAAAACGGCATTAGCGACGGCCAGGAGGACGGGCGTAACTGAGGCGGGTTTTTGTATAGCGACCGAGGATCGACCGCGGGGGGGGAGCAGTAAGGTGCCAGCTGAGGGGGTGGGAAGAGAGGGGATGGGAGTAGCTGTAACCGAGCAACGGGACGAGAACCAGGAGGGTAGAGGGAGGGAGATGGGAGGAGGAAGGATTTCCGAACACTTGAGACGACCGACTAGAGTAACCGCGGCCGATGCTTTTCCGAATGCGAAATGAAGACGAGGTGCTGAAGTTACTAACCGAAGTGTTCCCCGACAGGACTACATAACCGAGACGGAAAGGTACTTCGCAAAGTGCTTGGAAAGCTCAGCGCCGACCGTGAGCGAAGGGGACAGAATGCCGACCGTGCAAAACCTAAGCGAGGTGCAAAGGAAGTGCGGGGCACAGGGGAGAACTGAACTTCATGAGCGGGAGTCCACGATGAACAGGAACAAGAACCCCGTGGAGGAGGGGGTAGACCCCAGAGGGAGAGGAGGGGTTGTAGCATCGCTCCCCTAGGCAGAGGCCATCAAGGGGGAGGAGAGGGGGTGGTGGTGGAATCCCACGATGATTTCCCTGGTGTTGAGATTTCAATCGCCGGAGGTGTAGGGGAGATGGTTCGTGTCTAACTACTGTGACTTTTTCTTTTTTTTCTTTTTTTTTTTAAATCAAGTGCGTTTGTTTTATTAAGGTACAAAGACAGCATGCATCTTTAACGATATGGCCGACAAAAAACCCTACCCTCCTCACCCCAGGAAACATCCAAACCCCCAAGTCCCTCTGGTATGAGACCAACGGCACATCTCGCCTATCGCGCAGCCAAATCCTACGAACATACACGTACATACGAAGGAAGTAGGAAGGAAAGAAACAAGCAGGAAGGAGAGGAGAACCCTTAGTGACATCTACAAAAAGCCAAAAGGGCAAACAAAAGGAACGTATGAACCCCTGACAAAGGAAAATTACCTCTGATAAGTGACGCAAAACAGCCTGAGCTAGGAAATGAATGTATGGACCTGCACACCGGAGCGGTGCCGGGGAACGAAGCGGTGCCCGATGGCAGGATGGGATAAAAACGGCGGAGACTCCGATGAGGGGTCCCCGGTGGGAGTGCCAAGGCGGCATTAGCGACGGCCAGAAGGACGGGCGTAACCGAGGCGGGTTTTTATATAGCGATCGAAGATCGACCGCGGGCGGGGAGCAGTAAGGTGCCAGCTGAGGGTGCGGGAAGTGGGGGGTGGGTGTAGCTGTAACCGAGCAACGGGACGAAGACCAAGAGGGTGGAGGGAGGGGGATGTGAGGAGGAAGGACAATCCGAACACTTGAGACAACCGACTAGAGTAACCGCGGCCGATGCTTTTCCGAATGCGAAACGAGGATGAGGTGCTGAAGTTACTAACCGAAGCGTTCCCCGACAGGACCACACAACCGAGACGGAAAGGTACTTCGCAAAGGGCTTGGAAAGCTCAGCGCCGACCGTGAGCGAAGAGGACAGAATGCCGACCGTGCAAAACCTAAGCAAGGTGCAAAGGAAGTGCGGGGTAAGGGGGAGAACCGAACTTCATGAGCGGGAGTCAACGATGAACAGGAACAAGAACCCCGTGGAGGAGGGGGTAGACCCCAGAGTGAGAGGAGGGGTTGTAGCATCGCTCCCCTAGGCAGAAGCCATCAAGGGGGAGGAGAGGGGGTGGTGGTGGAATCCCACGATGATTTCCCTGGTGTTGAGATTTCAATCGCCGGAGGTGTAGGGGAGATGGTTCGTGGGTAACTACTATGCCCGAGTCTCCTCCTCATATAGACTCTTTACGCCAACAACCCTAACCCTGGTGAATCATAACTTGAGTCACACGGTCCTATGACTCATAACACGTCATGCCCGCAATCCATCAGATGACTCCTATGAGTCACTGCGCAACATGCCATAAACCAATCATATAACATAAAACATGTCACGTGCGCAAAACGCGTCACCTGCGTGGAACTCCTGACTCATAATGTGAGTCACGTGCCCAAGTTATTACATCATTATGACTCACAATCCTGAGTCATAGAAACATCAACCAATCATAACATAAAAATGACACTCAAGTGCGAGTCATGTGAGAACTCTGAGTCAACTGACTACATAGCGTGAAACCTAAACATACCTTATGACTTATGACTAATAACTATTAGTCATGTGAAATCTGCCTTGCTTAGTCACGATTTGTGACAGTGTGTCTCAGTTGGGTGTGGGAGAGTGCACCACTGGCAAGAAGCTGGGCTGGTGTACCTGTTCTTTTGATGACCAAAGTCATGACAGTTGGAACATTATGTGAGGGAGTTGAAGGGCAAATGACACTCAGTCCTATATGTAGTAGAGAACGCTGCTGTAACAATCCTACCTGGTAGTGATCAATGTGTAATAGGTAATAACTCACGTTTGTTCATCTTCTGACTATCTTATAGTCCTAGTTCTTGATTAAATTATCTTGTAGTCTCTGTTCGTAATCTTTTTCCCACTTGGGACAAAGATGTTGGAGTCTCTTTGTGCTAGACTATCTTATAGTCTTCTTCATTCATAATTAGACTATCTTTTAGTCCATTGTATCTCATACTACTATCTTATAATCGTGAGAGATAGGTGGGTATATCTTGCTAGACAAGACTTTGGCTCTGATGATAAGAGCTAAGTTGCTTGCATCTAAGTCAGAGATAGGGATAAAGAATGTGTATTGAAGGTATAGTGTAAGAAAGTACTTAGATGGTTGTGTGAAGAGCTCTAACTACTGTGATTTTTATTTTTATTTTTAAATCAGATGCATTTGTTTAAAGGTACAAAGACAGTATTTATCTTAATCATATGGCCAACAAAGACCCTTTCCTCCTCGCCCCAGGAAATATTCAAATACCCAAGTCCCTCTGGTCTGAGACCAACCGCATATCGCGCCTATCACCTAACTAAATCCTACCAAAATAGACGTATATAAGAAGAAAACAGAAAGAAAAGACGCAAGCCGGAAGGAGGGGAGAACCCTTAGCGACATCACAAAAGTAGAACAAAAGTAGAACAAAAGGAATGAATGAACCCCTAACCAAGGAAAGATGCGATTATTTAATGTAGCAGGTCAGCTTGAGCTGAAGAAGTAGAAGTATAGACCTGCTGGCCAGAGTAGTGTCGGGATAAAACAGGACCCAGGGCAGGTGGAGGGTAATCAGAGCGGATGAGGGCATCTGGCATAGCCAGAGGAAGACCGTGGAGGGAGGGTGGGTAACACTGCTGTGCCAGGCAGGGTAGGAAAGAGGCAGTAGGATGCCAGTCAAGGGGAGGTATTAGCAATGGCCAGAAGGATGGGCGTAACTAGAGGGGGGTAGTGAGGTACCAGCTGAGTAAGTGGATTGTAGCTGTAACTGAGCAGTGGGATCAGATGAAGAAGAGGATAGAGAAGGGTTGACCAGATACCAAGAAGTACGAGAACGGCTGACCGAAGAGAGATTACAGTTTTCGAATAAACCAACCTTACTAGCAGAGATCCTAGAAGAAAGTGCAATACCAGGAAAACAGAGCTACCAGGGCCTCTACTTCAACCGATAGTTCCAGTCTGCGACTAAACATTGGTGATGATTGATGGGTTCCCAACCCTCAAAATCCTCAGTGAGATGCAAAGGAAGTGCAGGGTAAAGGGGAGAACCCAACTTCATAAGCAGGTATCAACAGTGAATGAGAACACAAACCCTAAAGAGGAGGAAGCAAAGTTCCCAAAGGGGGGTGAGAGGAGAGGATGGCATTACTGTCCTAGGCAGAAGCCATCAATGGGAGGAGAGAGGGGGAGGTGGATTCCATGATGATTTCCCATGCTGTTGAGATTTCAATCACCAGAGGTATAGCGGAGATAGTTCGTAGTTGACTATTCCGACATTATTTTATATTTTTTATATTTTTATATATTTAAATCATATATATTTTGTTTAAAGTTCAAAAGACCGCATGCAGTGTAGGGCTATAGCTAATAAAGAACCTATTCCTTCTCACCTGAGAAATATCCAAACCCCTGTGTCCTTCTGGTATGAGACTAACCCCACATCTTGCCTCTCCCCCACATCGTTCCCTTGAACATACACATATACAAGAGGAAAACAGTAAGGAAAGAAATAAACAGGAAGAAGAGGAGACCTCATAGTGACATCTCAAAAATAAACAGGTATGAATTAACCTCTAACAAAGGAAAATATGACCAATATGCAACACAGATCAGGCTAAGATAGAGAAGTAGAAGTAGAGCCCTACTAGCGAGAGCAGTGTTCGAGTCAAATGGGCCACAAAAAGGCAGGGGGTGATCAGAGTGGTTGAGGGCAGCTGGCATTGCCAGAGCAAAACCCAGAGGCTGGTGGGGGGAGGAGAGTAAACAATATGCCAGTCAAGGTAGAGAAAGGGCAGTAGGGTGCCAGCCAGGGGTGTATTAGCAATAGCCACAAGGACAGGCATAATAGAAGAGAGTGGTAGTAAGGTACCAGCTAGGGGAGTAGATGTGGCTGTAACCAAGCAATAGGGTGAAGATCAGGAGGGAGGACAGAGGAGGGGTAGATTCATATGCTGGGAATGACCTACATCAGCAAAAATACTAGCCTGCATCCTGTGTGTCCTGTGCATCTGACGCATCTGACGCACAGAATGTGTTAGCTTTATTAGCTCTACGATATGTTGAGGTACGGCTACCCACTTAGGTCATATCTATGGGTTAGGTCTATCATTGGTTGTGCAGGAGTGGGCTTGGCATGGGATTTCCTTTAAGTAGTCTTCTCTCTTATACGACTAGTCATTAACGAACATCTCACCTCACACACGTATAACACACACAACCCAACAGGTTATGAGCCTCTGCGTGTCCCACGCTCTACGAAAACAGAACTTGTGAAGTTCGAGGGCCGGTTTGCTATACCGCGGTACCTCTCAAATAATTTCTTCCTGTTCGTCTGGATTGATTGATCAATTGATTGATTTCGTTCATCTATTGAGCTTTTATTTGTATTAATTTTCAATCGGTCTTTTACTCTCTTTCGTCTTACGGATCTATCTATTCATCCATCCATCCATCAAATTGATCGTCTGTCTGTCTGTCTATCTATCTCGATGATGACGGATTCATATAAAATCAATGTCACCTCGCGGATGATGTTTCCTTTGCTTAGCGATAAGAACTTTGCCCAGTGGCGGCAGAGAATGGCCGATCAGCTTAAGGAATTGGAGATGTGGTGAATCGGCTCTGGGAGGGAACCCCAGACTGACACTACCAGTACAGAACCAACCATGGTTAGTGCTCTCAATAAGTATCGACGCAAATGTTACCGGATTACAGTTAAAATTCGCAACTCGATGGAGCCACACATTTGCGCTCAGTATAACCCCGACGGCTATAACGAAGACCCTGCTCTGCTTTGGGACCAGCTCAATGCAAGACACAAGACGGCTTTGGGTCTGAAGCTGTACTTCTTTCGAAGATCATTGTTCGATTGCACCTACGACACTTATGGAACTGCAGCAAAGTATGTTTATGAGTTGAAGCACATCATCGAAGCCCTACGAGAAGCCGACGAGGAGATCAAGGCTCGCGAAAAGATATTCTACCTGCTGAACGGACTGCCTCGGTCCTGGCAAGAATGGTGAGACCTACAAGCGACGATCATTGAACCCGATAAAGCGGACAACCTCATCGCAGCTATTGAGGCTAGAGAATCTACTCTCAATCGAGATAGGCTAGCTGACGGCAATGGCGAGACCGTACAGGCAGTTCAAGGCAGGCACAATGGTTACCAAGGGGGTAGGAAGAAGTTTGACAGATGAAGCTCGAAGAGTGATTCTGGCAGTGATGCGCAAGGTGCTGGGATGTCGGTTACCTGCTATTATTGCCAAAAGAAGGGCCACTAGAAGAGCGAATGTCGAAAATTCAAATACGATCAGAGAAGAGGTGTTGTGGCGGACAAAGCTTTGACGGCTGCTCAGGAGGCACTGGGTGATGCACCAAACACATCTCTGTTTACAGCTTTCAGTACTCCTCACTTTCCATCAGATGAAGGCCATTTGCTACTGGACAGCAGATGCAGTAACCACGTTACTGGCTCACGAAAATGCTTCACTATGTATACGCCGATTCCACAAGGAAGCCACACCATCAGAGTCGCCAACAACTCCAAGATCGACGCTCTTGGACAAGGTGATGTTACCCTTAATGTGTGGGATGCTGGCCAGAAATGCGGGGAGACGCTGATCCATCCTGACGTTCTCCATGTTCTGGACTGCGGTCGGAATAGTTTGCTCTCCATCTCTCAGCTACGAAAGTCGAACCTGTTTGTCAACTTCCACCGCAATGGAGGCGCATAACTGAGAATAGAAGGGAAGAAGAGCTCTTGGATTGAAGCAATGGAGATTGATGGTCTCTACATTGTGAGAACCATGCTGGAAAGTGATGATTCTTATAAGGGGAAGTGGGAACAAGAGGCGATGGCAGTAACTACGGATAAGGAAGCCGTTCGAGAATCAGCATTGTGGCATTTTCGCCTTATGCACCTGGGTGTGTGGATGCTGTTCAAAAGTTATCAAGGGCCGGAAATGCAATATCCATCCTTTCTGAAGTGCCTCGATGCGTGGGTACAGGATGTGTCTACAGGAAAATGACTTGGAAACCGTTCCCTTCAGTACCAGAATCCTCGTGTGCCAGCTGGATTCTAGAAATAATACACAGTGACATTGCGGGACCTATTGATCCGGTCTCATTAGGCAGATCACGATATTTGTTACTCTTTACAGACGACTTTACAAGATACAAAGTTGGTTATGCGTTAAAGAAGAAATCGGATGCTCTCAAATACTTTAAGGAATACAAAGCCTTGGTTGAGAGGCTGCACCAAAAACCTATTCAGAAACTCCTTACGGACGGGGGTGGCAAATACACCTCGAACAAGTTCTGTCACTTCTTGCATGAAGAAGAAATTGAAGCACAGAGAACGAGGCCCAACACACCTCAGTCAAACGGGGGTGTCAGCGAACGGGTGAATTAAACGATAATAGGAACCACTTGAGTACTCCTTCACGCCGTCAGTGGATCCGAAGAGTTCTGGGCGGAGGGCGCGATGACTGCTATCTACGTTAGAAATCGGCTGCCTACGAAATCACTAAGGTCAGGTTTGACTCCTTACGAGGGGTGGTTTGGGAAACCGGCTAGCTATGAAAACCTGCGGGTTTGGGGATGTGTCATATATGCACAAGTCCCACAAGAGAAGCGGAAGAAACTCGACAAAACCGCATGCAAATGTATCTTCATTATATACACAATGACAGCAACTCAATACCGCCTATACGCCCCTGAGAAGGGGGTTGTCTTCACCGCGCATGACGTCGTCTTCGAGGAATCGAAATCTTACTATCCTACCGACATAGAGAACAGGGGAGTCCCACAACGCTACTACGCTCCAGAGGTCCAGCCCTGGGAGGAGAAGGTTGCTTGGGGAGATGAGTTTGATGAGGAAGAGGCTGATGGAGAATTGCCTAGAGTTTTGAGGGTTAAGGAGAAGGAGAAGAAAAAGGCTGTTAGAGTTGAGGAACAAGAGGAGGAACAACTGGTGGATTTGGCCGGATTTGACAAAGGCAAGAACGTCTATATGGAATCACAGCCAACATTCAAAGTCATGAGACCACCGGCAATGCCAGGACACTTCGAAAGACCTCCACAACGAGATAAAGAACAGTGGATGGTCAAGGGGTTACGCTCAGATGGAAAGAGAAGTTTCTGGAATGGTACACCAGGAGCATTGCCCGAAGCTACCAGTCAGCTACGCAGCAAACCCCACCGATCACCAAGTATTTCTTTTGCCAACTACGCAATGCTCACTACGGTATACATGGTTGAAGACGGACCACGCAACTACCGGAAGGCGATGGAGTCTGAAGATGATTTCACCCATACGTTCGCGCCTGTCACGAGTCTATCGAGTGTGCGAGTAGTACTGTCCATTGCTGCCACGCGCAGGTTCAAAATTTATCAAATGGATGTCGTCACAGCTTTCGTGGGAAGTAAGCTTGAGGAGGAAGTTTATGTCTTGCTGCCGGAAGGTATTCTGGGCAGCATGCGAGTGGCTTCACTCAATAGAAGTCTTTATAGATTTAAGCAATGGCCAAGCGGTTGGTATACTACGATCAATGCCTTTCTTATAGGGGAAATGGAATTCCGCCATGGACGATTCGATTTCTGCATATACACTGAGGAACGCGGAAGCGTCTTTGCTTTATACGTCGATGATATTCTCATTACCGGTACATCGACGAATATCCATCACATTCGCCAGCAGCTGAAGGCCAAGTTCCCAATGGTAGATCTTGGGCCAGTCAGTCACTTTGTGGGAATGGTAATAACGAGGAAGAAGCAGAAGAGGCAGATCTACATCTCGCAATAAGGCTATATTGATCGAGTATTGGAAATGTTTGCCATGACAGAGTGCAAACCAGTAGCAACACTGATCGATAAGGATAAACCAGGGCCCTACATGGGGGAGGATCCATTTTGCGATCAGGATCTTTACCTAAAACTAATCGGGAGTCTATGCTGGATCTCGATAGGTAGTAGCCCGAATATTTCGTTTGCGGTCTCCAACCTTGGAACATTTAACGCCGACCCATCTCTAATTCACTAAACATGTGCAAAGAGGGTTCTATACTATCTAAAGGGAACCAAGCATCTCAAGCTCAGTCTGGGAGGAGAATTGCAGGGGTTGGGAAAGTTGAAAACAGGTTTCAAGTTGTCCGGATATGTTGATTCAGACTTCGCTGGAGCAGCGAGCTCATTGAAGTCCACTATCGGCTACGTCCTTTTACTTGGATCAGGAATAGTTCAATGGTATTCAAAACGCCAATCGATAACCGCGTCAAGTACGGCCAATGCTGAGTTCATAGCGATTGAGTCTGCTATTCAGGAACTTGTCTGGTTTCGTCAACTGGTGCAAGAAATCACGCAGTCATCACTACAAGTCAGTACGCTATTCAATGACAATCAAGTGTCCTTCTCTACGTTCAAAGATACTACCTACAAGCCACATAGCAAGAATATCGGCGTTCGAGTTTATCAGATTAGGGAGTTTATAGAGGACGGAAAGGATGTGGTAATGGATTACTGACGGATGGATAAGATGATTGCAGATTGTTTAACCAAACCTTTAGTAGTTAGCAAGCATTTGGAGTGTGTTCGTATATGTGGACTACTCTAATAATTTCCTTTGTTTCTACTATTCTGTACTACTCCATTGGAGTATAGATATTATTGTTTGTGTTCGTTTATTGCTATACACAAAAGTACATGTAATACCCGTAGGAGGAGTGTTAGCTCTGTTTAGCTCTACGATATGTTAAGATACGGCTATCCACTTGGGTCATGTCTATAGGTTAGGTCTATCATTGGTTGTGCGGGAGTGCGCTTGGTATGGGATTTCCTTTAAGTAGTCTTCTCTCTTGTATGACTAGTCATTAACAATCATCTCACCTCACACACGTATCACACACACAACTCAACAGAAGGTCAATCACAAATCAGGATCCACCGGGCGCACACCTAACACTCAGGATGCACAGGGCGCACACCTAACACTCAGGACGCAACCAGACACAGCACCTAATCCTCCGGACGCAACCAGATGCGGTACCTACTGTTCTTGAGATAACTGAAATAAGCGAATGGTCCCCCCTTTACCTGTTTCTGACCTTGGGCACCTGGGTCACAATATATTTCACATCATGAAAAAGTATTAAATTTACTACTAATAGTCTTCAATTCTTCTATTATACAGCTCATTGGACCCCCGCCTTCACGCCCCTTCCCCCCCCCTCTTGCCTCCTCCGGGACCATATAGCTTTATGGAAAGTTGGCACCTTAGAACCCTCTTTATACCGGTGTGTAGCTGGCGTTGAGCCCAGTGACGTACCTTATACCGGCGTGTAGCTGGCATAGAGCCCAATGACGCCCAAGTCACAGATTCAAAGTCGGTTGAGCGGTTGTGGAGGAATCTGCCATCAAGTCATGGGATCCCCACCATCTCCTCTTAGCCTTCCCAGGACCCCCCCCCCCAGAGTAGATAGCGATTTCATGGGTATTGATGCGACATCGACGTCGTTTATACCGGCGTGTAGCTGGCGCCGAGTCCAACAACGTCCTGCTTTCAGATCTGGAATCGCTTACGCGGTTGTGGAGGAATCTGACATCGAGTTCTGGGATCACCAGCACCACCTCTTCTGCTCTCCCAAGACCACCTGCAGAGTAAATAGTAACTTCATGAGTATTGAGGCAATAGAGACAAAAGACCACTCTCCGAAGGAGGGTGAACTCCATGAATACTGGTACACCAGAGACATACCTTATACCAGTGTGGAGCTGGCATCAAGGGATAATATCTTCCAGTGTCAGATTCTGGATAGGTTCAGTGCTAGGGGTGGAGTATTCTACTGGGTGCCTGGGAATATAGATAGTGAGTGTGATGATGAGGGAAGAATTTGTCGCGTCGCATTTGAGGCTAAGTGCCGAGAAACAACCATGAACTGTGCCAAGAAATACTCAGGGGTGCCCCTGAAGCAAGCTTCTGTTAGTGGTAAATCATGATGTGCGATGGTGTTGAGGAATGAGTCTGGATGCATGGGAGGCAGAGTTGCTCTGTTGCATGTGTCAGGACGGAATGTGGTGTAATAGCTTGTCTTCAGATGCAGAGGACTCAAGGGATACAACTCAGGACACACAGGATGCGCAGGACGCAGATTCAACGTTGCATGCGTGTTGATGCAACCTCGCAGTATCTGATGCAGGGTAAACTTTTACTGATGTACTAGAGTAACTGTGGCTGATGCTGTTCTGAGGGTGAAAGGGCGTGAAGTATCTAACAGAAGCGTTCCTAACACACTATCAAAACCAAGAGGTAGTTGGCAAAGGGCTTGGAAAATAGCAGCACTGACCATGAACCAAGTGAAAGGAGTTGCTAACTGTGGGGAGAGTAATCAAGGATGTGAAGCGAGACTGAGAGGGGGAGGGAGGAGTTAACCCACAACCCTGTAGACCAGGCCCTTCACAGTGGCAAGGTGATCAGAAGGGAAGATAGGGATAGGTGGGGGGGGTGCAGAAGCATTCACCCACATAGGCAACAAGGTCCTCAGAACTGGGGAAAGAGGGGGTGGATCCAAGATGATTCCCCATACTTTTGAGGTTTCAATTGCTGGAGATGTAGAGGAGATGGTTCAAGGTTGTCAATTGTTACTTTTTTTTTTTTTTTTTTTGAATCATATCTATTTGTTAAGGTATAAAGACAATATGCAGCATATAGCTATAGCCAACAAAAACCTCTTCCTCCTCTCTTCAGGAAACATCCAAACCCTCAAGTCCTTCAGGTATGAGAGCAACCGCACATCTCACCTGTCACCCATCAAAATCCTACAAACATATATGTATATACGAAGGAAAGAAACAGGAAAGAAGCAAGCAGGAAGCAGAGGAGAACCCTGAGCAACATGACAAAGTATGAACAAAAGAAATGAATAAACCCCTAACAAAGGAAACTTGTGGTAAAACAAGGCCACGGGTAAGCCTGAGCTAAAGAAGTGGCAGTCTGGACCTGCATGCCAGAGTGGTGTCCACGTACAAATGGTGTCCAGGGCAGGCTGGGAAATGAGGGTAGAGGGGACTCTGAGGGGTTCCCCTTAGAGTATGCCAAGGTGGCATTAGTGATGGCCAGAAGGACGGGTGTAACCGAGGCATGTTTTTGTATATCGACTGAAGGTCGGCCCTGGGGGTCCAGCAGTAGGGTACAAGCCAGTTGAGGATAGGGCAGTAGGATGCCAGCCAAAGGGGTAGTAAGGTACCAGTTGAGGGGTGGGTATAGCTGTAACTGAGCAATGGGACGAGGACCAGGAGGAGGGAGAGAGGAGGGGTAGACCCAGACACTAGAAATGACACACTAGGGTAATCGTGGCCGATGGTTTTCCAACAGCAGGACGAGAGATGAGGCTGTGACATTACTATATGAGGCGTTCCCAGAGACGGCGAACATAATCGAATAGTAAAGTACTTCGCAAAGGGCTTGGATGACTGCAGCACTGTCTGTAAGTGAAGTAAGAGGGGATGCCAACTGTGCAACCACTAAGCGAGGATGCGAAGCAGGGGGGAGAGGGGGTAGGAGCAGTTAGCCATCAATACTCTTCGTTATAGGGCGGGGCGGGTCTGGTTTTCTCAGAATGGCCCTACCCTCACTCTGGCCGGTGGCCAAAAGTTTGCCTCTTCTCCCCACCCCTTCATATACGGGGCCCCGCACAGGTGATAGGGTGGGGCGGGGATTATCCTTCCCCCCCATCAGCAAAATAATACCCTGTGTCTGATAAGTCAAGTTTGCGTCCCCTGCATACTGTGCGTCCTGAGTTCTGTGGCAATGTCAGCTCACCTCCCTTGTGTCCTGAGTTACATTACAACCCCCACCCACATCGTATTCGGCCTGGCTCGCGGTGCCCCCTTCTTTCTCTTCTGATATGACGTAGCCTGATACGAGCGTCCTGAATCCGCCCAGGCTCCGCTTCATGTTACTTATTTCTCCTGATGCATCAAGCCTCTTTTTGGGTCTTCCTTACTTACGTCTATAAGGATAATTAAATCGCTGCCACTCCCGGCGTCGATTGGCGTCAGGAGCAGTAGCTCTTTTTCTTCTTTGGTTTCTTCTCTTCTGTGGGCTGGTAATCTACTAAACAGCCAGCATCCTGATTTATTTGATCTTATAATTGTACAGAATGCTTTGTATATACAGTAGTAGATTCCATACCAAGATAGACGCCCAGAGTTGACAGCGCTTACAAAGGGAATGCTGGCGAGCCGGATCACTGAATTCTCGGATCTGTGGTCCCTGATTTTGAAGAGAGCAACGAGCTTGGCTGGAAGATGGCCTCTGAGCGTACCGTACATCTCTTCCATAGCAGCCCTCACCCAAACCCAATCGTTGCGACTACCATGATTTCTAAAGTGTAGTACCCCAGTTCATTGTGCGCGGTGGATGTCGTATACTTCAGATTCTTGGAACACTAGAACAGGGATTTTGACTTGTGTCAGTAGCTCAACTAGAAGTAATCCAAGTATCGCTGGGGGTTCCCGAGGACTGTGCTCAGGCAGTAGATTATGCCAGCTATATCATAACAATTCACGATATACAATCTGAAAGGAAATGCCTGAGAGCCTGGCAATATCATCCATGTTGAAAACATTGTCCTAGTGCCCTGTAAGGAATCTCTTATGGGTGATCAGCTCCGGATGGGGGCTACTTGTCATGTCCAAATGTTGCAAGACATCAAGAGAGAAATCACCACCGCAATGGCAGATAGATACTAAGTTCGATAGTTTCATTCGGACTGCATGCTGACGACTATTGCTGTGCATGATTTGACATGAGGCATCGTTCTTATTTGATTGCCGCCATCCATCCTTAAGGTGTGTCTTTTGCGCAAGTTCCGCAGTCTCGGTCCAATACATCGGAATATTGCCAAATTGGCCTATATGATCCGAAAGGTGACTTAGCAGATGTATCTTCACAAAGTTGAAATGTGATTCACAATCGATCATGTCCATTCGTATACATCTCGTAGAGTATCGGTATTGATTTGTCTCTGGTGTTGATCTGCCTTGGAGGACTTTGATAGTTGTGGGAGAATAGGCAATAATACGACAAGCAGAACTGCCATTGATGCAGGGCTGTTGTGCCAGGTGGAGGGAAGATTTCCAAGAGTAAGATATACTGGCCACGCTTTCTTGTCGCCTGAGAAGTTTGTGAGATGCATCTGATCTGACATCCCTATGATCGGAATAAGTGTTGCACCATGTGGAAGTGTCTCCTAGAATCTGTACGCTATTGGCTTGTTCAAAAGAGTTAGGACGCAGTACTTGAACATCCCACCACCACCAGTCCACCGTGTGCATTTCCGCATATATCCTTTGTCCAATACGGTCGTATTCACGGCACAGCCCGTAAACAAGGTCATCTCGGTAGGTAATCTGGCCCAGGAGATATCTAACTCAATCTAGGACGTTGCGATAGAAGAAAAACAATGTGTGCTTGCCATCATCAACCTGTTCTTCATACTAATGGAGATATGCACTGTGAGAATCCAATGCGCGGAGGTAGTTCTCAAGTATATGCATAGAGCTATACCTGGCCAATGATGCATTACCAAAGCTACTCGGGAAGTATTCATTGATTCATGACTTAGGTACTTTACCCTCAATAAACTAAGACGCTAGCTTGACACTGTACGCACTAGTGAATGGCAACCATGGATCCTGATACAGATTGCTGTCTTCTTGCTCAAACCCCTTGACCTCTCCGATAGAAGAACTGGCACCTTCATAAATGGTCGGTATACAGGGTAACACACTTGAAGATTTGTTGAGTATCTCTGTATCAGACTCATGACCGATGTCATTGAATGCGTCGTACTCATATCCGGTGGGTTCAGGATCAGATTCGTAGTCTGAATCTGCGCCTTGATGCCCATCAAGGTGCTTTATATCGCTTTTATTGTCCTTATTAATGGCAGTTGAACAATATTGTATTGTAGACGCTAGGAGGATATCCAGATTGGCGTGCACATTTCGCAGGTGCTTCTCATACGTACCAGACCAGCTGTATTTCCGTCGACAGAATCGACATTTGCTAGGCATGGGGGTGATTTTCTCAGACTGTCTCCTCGGCTTTGTGTAGTTTCAAGGATAAGTCAATCAGGGGTGATATCAACATTGTGTGTGGATCGCGCCTAGGGTCAAGCAGCCTGGACAATCTAAACTATATTAAGTCTTTTGAATTGGTTAGCGTGAACGTCATGTAGGGCTGGCTTTGTTTGTTTGAGGATCTTGAACGTGGTCTGAGAATTTGATGTTCAAATGCCTGTGTCTTTATTCAGTTTCATGTATTCAAGTTGTATCTGATAATGTGGGTCCTGTCGTACAGTGTCAGATTGCGGTTTTCTAATCAATTGGTAAAAATACTTGAATCTTGCAATCGCCCTATAGGATCACGGAGTTTTATATATAATATAAACAGATCCACACAGGGGGACTTCATACCAAGAATCATCTGTCATTCAGAACTTCCACTCTATCCATAAGACAAACATCACTAGTCTCCGAAATTTAATAAATCTATATACAATGAAAGTCAATCGATATGGCATGATTATGAACAACATACAATACGCTCTCATGCCAGCCGGCGGGGCGCAGCAGCAACCAGCAGGTGAGATACATCAGCTTCCTGCTAATTCTCTCATCGGAGAAATCTCTCATTGACGAACTGATAGGGGAAAAGTCAGTGAGCATAAGTGGTCAATGGGTATCCTGGCCGGTGACATAGGTGACCCCATAAATGGTACATAGCGGGACCCTGTAAAGAATATAATGTTATCCATAGGTTATGTTTCAGATCTTGACCACTTCCCAAATGTAGAATTCCAGCAAATCATCGCCGGTGTCAGGCGATTGAGACCTGCCTGCAATAAACTCGCCACCCTGTCAGCAGCGAACAACATTCCTAGAATGCAGGAGGTTGACAAGGCTGTTGTTCAACTAGTTACGGACTGTGGTAAGAAGTTGACTAACACAATCAGGAGGCCAAATAAGCCGTTTCCAAAGGTACCCGGAGGCCCTCCGATCCAGGTCAGAGTCTCGGACATGTTACTCCCTCCCAATGCCCCCCCGGGAGCCAGTGGGGTCTTGCAACAGCTGTGCAGAATGCAGGCGCTGGGCCCTCAAATGCTCCACCAGCCAATGCACCCGGGCTAGCTCAAATCCAACCTCCTGCTCTGGCTGCTGGTCCATACCAAAGCCCTTCTCCCCCGCTGAATCCCCAAGGGCGAATCCAACTTCCTTTGCCAGCCCCTGGAAATCATGGACTGTCAGGAAGCGCTGGGAAGAATATGCCTCCTCCCCCAGTGATATGCCCTCTCAAATTTCAGTTCCGCTCGTCTGGTAGCATACTGAAAATATCAGGTACTGCTCCAGCTAATAACCTACAACAAATGTTTCCTCAGGTCGTGGTGAATAACATGCCACTAAACAATCCTCCTCAGACAGCCGCTAGTGCAGACCAAATCCAGGCTCCCAAGCCCGATTCTCAATGGCCAAACCAAGCTCCCTCAACAGCGTCTGCAAACTGTGGTCCGTCAGCAAACCAAATCCAGGCTCCCGTGGCAAATACCCAAGGGTTAATTGAACCTCTCTCTCTACAGCGTCTGCAAATCCAGGTCCTTCAGGAAGCGCAGCGCAGTAATTGCCTCTCCTGGTGTTTCCTCCTGTGATAGTAAGGTTGTGTTCTACAGGCATGAAAATCCCCAAAAAAGGTGCTGCCCTAGTGAATAACCCTCCACAAATCCTACAAACCGCGGCCTTAACTATCACTGGTACGCCTGCGCTGGCAAATTATGATGCCCTTGCAATTCGCCATGTGCAAAATCAGCCTGTTGTAAGACAAGCTGCGCCAGATCTGTCTGATATAAGGCAAATAAGTAAGTTATTTTTGAAATTATCTATGATTTGTGTGGTGACTTACTGACACATGAGATACAGACTGGAGTGCTCTACTTGGACAGCCACAGGCCCTGTGCATTGTTTAACAACGACATCTGGTTGATAGTGACGCTCTACAACCCAATTATCGCATCATCTATTAGCACTATCCTCATACCAATGGTGTGGATTTTGCAGAGTTAAATTCATATGACATTGGGGGGTTGTCATCAGCAATTTTAAGGTGAGTACCCTCGGATAGCATTTGCTACATATTCGGCACTACGGGCGAAGAACGGCGCCAGCTTCGTAAAGATCCTCCACATGTCTTACATTATACAAATTTTATTTTCACCAAGAGTAAGGAAGACGTATGTACCTGGCTCCTGTAGAATCAACCTAATGAGGACCCGCTTGATGTCCTTGTCTATTGTCATCATACAGTGACGCAAATGAGGCCATCTACACCTCCTGAGCTGAGAAACAGATACCTGATACCAGAGGCTCTCTCAAATTGGGCAAACGCGGCAGCAGTACGCAATGTCAACCAGGGACGTCAACCGAACACCAAGGCTAATCCCATGAGTGGTACAAAGGTCAGTGGATCTCAAAACCCACAAGACTCTTCCCTTTCTCTTGAGGGATGGTCGAGCTTATCATCAGAAGTTTCAGACACTTTAGTTTCGCCTGAAGGCAGGACTGACAGTATGACATCTCCTATTGAGGAAGGCAGCAGTTTCCCCAGATTTGGTATACCTGTTGCTATTAAACCCGACGCAATGATGAATGCACATCGGCAGTCCCAACATATCTGGAGTCTGACGCAGAATATCAACAAGGTCAGGAAGTGCCGGGCACACCTCGATGTCGATAATTGGAATGAGCACAAGTCCAAACAGCAGAGTCTAATTGCATTTGCTACTGCGTCTTTGAAAGACGACCTGCTTTGGAAGCGCCAAGCGGCATCTTTCGAAAAATATAGTCATGACGAGCCTGAGGTTAAGAGACAATCTTTGAGTGTAGCCCCGAGACTTTGATTGCTATTAGCACGCTTCGATCTAGCCTGTGTCTAGGCAGACCCTGAGTGTATTAGCATTTGATATTGATAGATTTCATAGAGTACTTAGACTTAGAATAAATTGATTTCTCATAGCATGTCTTTCAAGTCAGAGGAGTTCAGCTTTGTCAGCATAATATGAGGTTGCCCTGGTATTCTGTTTGATGTGTGATGCAAAGGGTTGACTGGCATCTTGGCCTTAACCCTTTTGAGAGACTAAGAGACGCCAAGATACATCGCAGTACGCTACATCTCTTGGCATCGCACCCATGATGAGGCATAAAAATACATTTAATAACATGCGAAGGGAGTATCCTCGGAGACAGAGTATTATTATCAACTTAACAATTTATTGTCTACTATCTGAATTTTCTCAAATCACAATTGCTCCTTTCTATCCGCAATGGTCGTGTGTCAGGCTCACGATACCTTAGGACAAGAGATTTCTACACCCTACCTTACCCTGGCACTTACAGTATATACCCTGATGAAAACAAACAAGGAAGAGCAAGCGCTCACACAAGCTCTTGCTCTTGACTACACCTATACAAGGACCCCTCATACCACCCAATCCACCTCTGCCTCTTATCTCCAGACCCTCCACATCAACCTTTGTGCTTTTCGAATGCACCTCGACGTCCTGCATCAGAAGAGATCTCTACGCCAAGCACAATCCATGTCCTCTGTACCTTATCTGACTTCATGTCAATAGCCTGAGTCGGCCAACCATTTTATTTGGCCTGACGGTTTGATTCAATTCATTCATCCATGCACAACTAGCGCCCCCGGGCATAGCCAAACATCAATTACACAAGGGAAGGTAAGTAAACTACTACTACTACCATTTGAGAATACCATTAATAACTCTTGTCATCTGAAACGTCCCACACAGCTGCCTCGCATGCCAGATGTTCAGAGCGGAATACGAAGAAGAACCATTACACATTCAGGAGGCCGTCGCCTGGTGGAAGAGAGATCCTAAGCAATCATTCAACCCCCCCTGAGACCAGATGCGGAATCATATGATAGCGAACTGATATAGTGATGTATGTAATAAACAGAGATCTGGAGCCTGTTGAGTGTGCACACTTCCAACCTGCCATCAGGATTCAAGATATGTATAGCCAAACTATCGAGTAATGTGAAATAGTTATGCAAAAAATCTAACTCGAACAAGGACTATATATGGTGATATTGCGTACATAAAATCAGGGTGTGGATTTAAGCATCCGCGTGGCAGATCTGCTGTCTATGCTACATGGCACGAGCAGATAACAGCCTATATCGTAGCTCACCTCCTGGACCCCAGTCGCCTAACCGAATCGCAAGTCAACTCAATTATATCTTTCGCTCGCAGCCTTTCGCCAATCAAGAAGTGTATTGAGTTTATCAAAAGCCAGCATCATGCAGAAGACGTTGGGGAGCTCATCGGTCATCTGAAGATTCTGGTTAAAGATTTGGCCAAGAAACTCCAGACGTCGAATGAGCGCCAAAAGGCTGAGCGTGATATTCGTGGAGATGTGGCGGAACCTCCAGGTAAGTGTTATCCATCATTATTCCGTTAGCGCCTCACTGACAGCTGTTCCCCGTATCTGATTCCGATTGGCACTCCCTATTTTCCTGCATGCTTTGAGAATGCATATTGTTCGTCGCACAGGCTTGCCGGCTGCCCGGCATCTATTCTTCGGCCATAAGTGGTTTGTAAGAGACTTCAACAGGGGAATTGCCTGGGGAGTCCTGACTACCCCAAACATCAAAGATTTGCTCTGCGTGGTAAGAGCGCAAGACGTGGAGAAGGAAATTCAACACCTCCGCTATCTAATCAGTGCGACAGGAGAAGGATCTGCCAGAGTACGTCAGAACCCAGAAGATCCACTCCTACTCCAGGGGTTGATATTTCGCTACAGAAATCACGACATTTGTGTGTGGTTCCTCGCTAACAATGGCCACGATCCCTTGGACCTAATGATATTTGGGTCCCATTGTGCAGATAAACAGGACCTGGATGAAACCCCCAAGCCTCCCAATAGGAGGTACCCCTTTTTTGACTGCGACGTCTGGGATGACTCTGCTGGAGGAGAAGCCTCTGTGGGGGCAATAGTAGAGGAAGAGTCTGTTGACGACAAGGAATAGCTAGAGGCCGAGCCTGCTGGGGGAACTCAGGCACTTCTCGGAGCTGGCATGATCTGTCTGGACGATAGGGATATAAGTATTCAAACCAATGAGTCAGTCAGCAACATTTCACATCAAAACGGCAGAGCTAATTGGAGATGTAGAATCAGGCACAGGGAGATCCAGGCCCCTCAAGACGCCGGCAGAATATTCTTTCGCAAATTGAAGTACCGGTAAGCACTAATCCAATTGTGCCAGCATCGAGGGGGTCCTGCTCAGGCCTATCTGGGCCTTCTGAGTTGGAGAAACTTCAAGTGCTCCATGAAATTGCCAAGCAGCACCCCTAGATTCGCGAGTTGCTAGTAAATCCTGGGCTTGTAGGTGTGAGGCCTCAAGGGCATGATGGCACCAAGGAACACACCGCCTGCCAGTCTATCTATGTTTTGTGATGAATGCCCAGTCTCACCTCCCACCACTCCACTTACGGGGCTTGATCACACAAATCGTCAGAGACCGATGGAACATTCCTCTCCACCGCCGGAAGTCCCGTCACCTACTACTAATATGTCCCTGACACCGCCACCAGCTACTGTAACACCCCCTGCCCGCGGATCTCCAATCCCTACTTCTGCGCACGCCCCAAACAACACGCAAAATGCATCTGAAGTGTCATTCCTTGAGATGTCATGACTTGGGCAGACAATAACACCAGATTCACTCATGTCAGGGGTAATTTCTTGTTCACTTTTACCGCAACTACCTTAAAATATACTTGTTTCTTTTTTCTTTTAGAGTCATGGATTTTCTGCTTGAGATTTGTAGCTAGTACCGGAGAGGACACAATAATCATATCATTGCGCCCTGGCTTCAGCTTCGCTTGTCATTACTGCCGCTTATTAGAACTAGGCAATTACCAAGGATGCAGGACGTGAAAACTGATATCTAGACGTTCAGTGGTGTTGATTCGACAGCTGGAGATAAGGTTCAATAAATCTAATCCGCATTGGCGTGGCAGGTGTCTTGCTAGAATTGGTGTTGCTAACCGATAATCGTTGTGGCTTGTTTTTGCCTACATTCAGACATTGATGATGCCTACAACATTAGCGATGCCACTATCTGGTCGAACTTTTTCATACAAGAGTTTAGACGAACATTATACCTTGAGCTCGTCGAGAATACGAACTTCATGATGAACAAGCAGAAAAACACATTTTTGCAGACAAATAGTTTTTTCAATACCAAGTGACAGTATATCATTCCCACCCCCCCTCCACCCGCTCCCAAGTCCCAGCCTATAAGACCTGATGCATCACATTCAACAAAACAGCAAACTCATCTCCTTTGCCATCCAATATATTCTATCTGTCTACATCCTGATTCCTATCTTATAATATATTACTTTACCCTCATCAAACGTTTAGTATTCAAACATGAGACAACCACAAGCCAACTCACGCAGTGAACCCACTCCACAGGTAGGCAATCAGAACGGACACAGGCGCGACATCGTACAGGATGATAATGCACCTAGATCAGGAATGCAGCCAATCGAATCAGGCAGCTCTTACTGGACACAGTCGACATCACTGAATTCTTCCCCACCGACAAACAGAAAGCGTCTTCTTGCGTGACCAGCAAAGCGCCCCTGCAGGGGCACTTTCCATACAGTAGCACATAACGAACACAAGGCAGATCAGGATGAGGATGGACAACAAAGAACAGAAACCTGTCATCTGAGCGATGCTAGCTGCAATGAGTACCAAAACTCCCACATATCTAATGATACTGAATTTGAAACAGAGCCAGACACAGATGAGAATGATATTCCCAATGGCGCTAGATCAGTAACATGTCATCAGTCACAAACCAGGGAGCAATGAATCAACAACCAGGTATCGACTATCCAAATTTTCACCACCTCTAGATCGCAGGAAGCAACACTCGTCAGACGTACACCTGCTGTATAAGCACGTATAATACGAAGTAGTGCGTACACTCCACCAACAATCTTGTCATCCAGGGTATCATGCTATTCATCACCATTGGCTACACACAGAGCCACAACATCGGCAGTCCAATGGTCATGTCCTCCAAGTTACCAAAGCACGCTTCAACCTGAGCACATATGGTCTGATACTAACTCACAACGCAATACAGCTACCGGAGCAGAGGCCACTGTTGTAGTGAGGGCCAAGGGACTTATTCTCTTGTATACCCCTTTTGATAAACCTCTCCCTGGGGCGGTAGTATTCACGACTGAGGTGCACCGTGTTTGGCTTCAGGTTCTGAATCACTTATCTGATACGGGGAATCTAGAAGCATCCGAGGAAAGTGTAAAATTGGTAAGTAGACTTAATTAAAATAAGAAGAAGGCTTGGTGAGCTAGTACTAACCTGTTCAGATACTCTTGAAACACTCTGGTGTAAGATCCCAGTTTGTTTACCACGTAAAGCATGAGATTGTAAAATTGTACGATCTCCCGGAAGATGAAACGGCAATTGCGCGCCATGTGAACCACCTGCTGGAAAAGGATAGATTCATGTGCTTACCGAGAGGATATGAGGTGCGTTTGAGCTAATTAAGGAAGGCGACACATCCTGTCGCAACTAATCTGACTGAACTCAATGCAGAAAATCACAAATCAATTCCTGGCACCCCAGATTCCTGAGGCCATATGGGGAAAGTACTTTGAGGCTAAGAAAATGTGTAGAATTCTCAATCCAGCATATCTTGACCTCATTAACCGCACCATGATTTGCTTAACGTGTGATATAATCGGCCATACACTGGAAGCATGACAGACCGGAGTATATAAGGAACCAGTCAACTTCAAACCTGAAGTAGTTCAAGGTGAGTCAGAACTCTATCCAATCTCCTGCGCGAGAATGCTAACCTAACAGCAACTATTGAAGATCTTTTTGCACCCCATATTCAAACGTGGGCTTCTTGCCCCAACATTATTCAAATCATGATACTTGACAAAATTCAATTGACCATCCGAGCAAACATGGAGAGAGAGCACGGTGTCCGCCAAGATCGCCGTGAAGGTTTCACAGATAACTGGACTGCTATAGCTGCCGAATTGGAGAGTCAGAGTTCAACCAACCTTCTGCAATAGACAGCACCACAGAGTCCAACTCCCATAAACCTGCGTCTTGGGGCCCTGGTTGATAACCAAAGCCATTCCCAGACAAATGATACGTCCTTTGATTTAGGCACCGCATCACCCATGTGGCTTCTCAGATACCTGGATTGATATCCTCTCAGTCCTGACAATTCACCGGAGGAGACAGTGGGACTAAATTAGCAGAGTGGGGTGAGTACAACCCCATCGCGTCCGCTATCTCTAAGCCTAGAGAGCTTGGAACAAGAACTCCAGAAGAGAGTTCATAGTGACCCGGGAGCGGAGGAGAAGGGAAATGGGTACGCGTATGAGAAGGCATGTAAGGAAAGATGTTGTTGTAGAGTATGATATCGTAATATTAGTAATAATTTATTTGGATTCCTATAAAGACATAGAACGAAATAAGGTGTCACAAATCGGGACTAAGCAAGGCAGATTTCACATGACTAATAGTTATTAGTCATAAGGTATGTTTATATTTCACGCTATGCAGTCAGTTGACTCATAGTCTCACATGACTTGCACTTGCCTGTCATCGTTATGTTATGATTGGTTGATGTTTCTATTACTCATGATTGTGAGTCATAATAATGTAATGACTTTTGCGCGTGACTCATATTATGAGTCACAAGTTTCACTCAGGTGACAGACTTTGCGCACCTGACTTGTTTTATGTTTTATAATTGGTTTACGGTATGTTGCGCAGTGACTCATAGGAGTCATCTGATGGATTTCGGGTATGACTCGTTATGAGTCATAGGACTGCGTGACTCAAGTTATGAGTCACCAGGGTTAGGGTTGTTGGCATGAAGAGTCTATATAAAGAGGAGACTCGGTCACAGTAGTTAGGTCCTTGAGAGAGTGGTGGCCACCCGCCTCTCGGCTCAGGCAACCATTTGCTCCCTGATCCATCCCCTTCAGAGCGGCTCCCTCCCTGGAAGGTCCACCGCCGATGCCGCCCTCGTCCTACAACATAACGTTGAGTCCTTCCACCGCCTCCGATACAAAGTCTCCACGCTCTTCCTTGATGTTAAGGGTGGCTTCGACAACGTGGAGTCCCCTTCCCTCCTCTCTCTCCTCAGCAAGAAGAGGGGTCAGCCCCTACCTGGTCCAATGGATCGGCTCTTTCCTCAGGGACCGCACTTGTCGCCTGACTTTCCAAGGGTCCCCTCGCTCCTTCGCCCCCGTCTCGGTCGGAGTCCCTCAAGGATCCCCCATCTCCCCTCTTCTGTTCGTCATATACGTCTCCTCCCTCCACCTGGAAATCCCCAGGTCGCTTATCATCTCCTACGTCGATGATTTTGCTGTCACGGTAGCCTCACCCTCCTATAGGTCTAACGTCCGCCTCCTTCAGAAGTCCTTTTCAGCACTCAAGAGGAAGGCTTCGCCGATTAACATCTCCTTCTCTGTTCCAAAAACTGAACTGATCCACTGGAGGACCGCGAGGAGCAATGAACCGCCGTGCTCCCTCCCGGTGCAGCTGGAAGATCAGCTCTTCTATCCACAGCCCCGCCTGAAGTGGCTGGGCTTCATCTTCACCCTTACCTTTGACCCAAGGTCCCACTTCACCAGGAGGTACACGCTCGCGAATGCCGCCCTGGCCACAATCCGCCGCCTCTCCCCCCCTGGGATGGGCCTTCCCCCCTACCTTTGTCTCTCTTTGGCGCGTTCGCTTCTGGCTCCAATCCTTCTGTATGGGTTCACTGTCTGGAACCCTCCCCCGTCTATCCTGGGCCCAATGTCCGTTTTCTGGCATCGGGTCTGTAGGTGGATCACCAACTGCTTCTCCTCCACCAACCTAACATGTTTGCACAGGGAAGCCTGTCTTCCCCCGCTACTTATACTCGTACGCCACCAACGCCGCCTTGCCGGCCTAAGGCTCATCTGCTCCCCTCCAGAAATAAACCCTGCCACAGCACGTCTCCCTAAGTCCGTTCCCAGCTTCTCGCCACACCGCGCCACCTTGATAGCGCGGGGAAAGATTACCTCCCAACCCTACCTCTTCTTTAACCTCGACTGGCGTTCTACCCCGGACAAGTTAAAGAATCCGAGATATCGGCACAACGCCATCACTGCCTTGGCCAACGCAGCCACCACCCTCATCCACGATGTGGCCACCCTACCGCCCATCTCCCTCCACTTGACAGACTATCTACCCCCGGTACCTGGGGTTGTCCCATCGTACGCGCGCCTCAAGTTGAGGGCTAAACAACTCCTCCTTTCTGACTGGTCTGCCGCCCCAGCCCCCCCATACTACCCCTATCCGCCCACAACGCGCCCCCATCCCTTCATGGGCTTGGGCAAGTTTGTTGCGGGTAGGTTACACCAGATGCGTTCTGGGAAGAGCTACCTCGCGGCGCACCCCTCGTGGGAGGATCCTGATGCCGACACGTCCTGCCCTTTATGCTCTGAGGCACCGCAGACCTTCAAGCATGCCATCCTGTCCTGCCCCTCCTCCGCCCGTCAGAGATCCCGCCTCCTCCAAGGGGTCTCAGACTTGGCTCCTGAGGCCCCAGTCTGGTCCGACCAGCAGCTGCTCATTGCCCTGGCTGAGTTTATCCGCACCACCGCCACCGGTTTCCCTCCTGGGATGCCCCCGCTTGCTCCCTCCCTCCACACCCCTAAGAACCCCGTCTTTCCCTCTACCCCCCTGCCTGCCCCTGGCCCTCGAGACTAGTTAAGCGGGTTTTATACTTTCATTTATTTTAGCTACGGCTGCCTTGCGACGATTATTGGTCGCGTTGGGGGAATTAGTTACGGTTATTTCATTTGTTGATTGTTATTTTGATTATCGGTTTTGTTTTGGCCATATCGTTAAAGATGCATGTCATTTCTTGTACCGTAGAAACAATGAACATATGATTAAAAAAAAAAGAAGAAAAAAAAAAAAAACGGTCACAGTAGTTAGTTAGGGCCCTTCGATGGTCTCTCGTCCAGCACCAGGTGCCACTCCCCGAACGCCGAGTGTCCCTGTACTCCCACGCGATGCTCCTCCACCTAGGCAGAGAGCCCACCGCACCATCACCGTCACCGATCCCGCCCCAAGAGAGAGCGGTGACGAATCTTTAGACTCCGACTCCACTGAGGGCTCTGCCCAATAATGGAGAATTTTTTCACTCGTTACACCGACAGCAGTGCTGTCTTCCCGTCCTTTCCAATCGTTCAACATAACTGCCTTGGGAGCTGGGATGTTTTTCTCTCACTTTTTCACAGCTTTACCATGCTGCCTCACCCTCCTTTGCTTGTTGCTATCCAAGACCCCCCCTCCAGACTTTCGGTTCTGCCAACATTCCCGGGATTTATGTCCTTCGCACCCCCCCCTCCTGGCCGCCCACGTGTAGCCATTTATGTTTCTCGCACGTTAAACCAACACTTGTTTTGCTCGACTGTTTTTCACGAATCCTCAGAGATGCTTTCGGTTGATGTTTTCTCTCCCGAAGGCCTGTTTGGATCCCCCCACCGCTCCCTCAGGGTCACCTCGGTGTACCTTCTTCGCACAAATAGTCCTCCCTACCGCTCCATATCGCCTGAGCGGTTGGTTTCTTTTCTTTCTTACCCTCACCTGGTTTTAGGTGATTTCAACCTCCACCACCCATTAGCAGACCCCTGTCACTCCCTTTCCGAGAGGGAGTTCTCCATCTCTACACGCTATTTTGATGCTGCTTTTGACGTTCTGTACCCTCTTCTCAACACCCCAGGGGTTTATACTCGATTTCCGTTTGACACCATCTCGCGACCCTCTGTTCTGGACCTAGCCTTTGCGAATACCGCCCTCTCCTCCTTTCTCTCTTTGTGGGACACCCCCCTCCCCTCGACTGGCTCAGACCACGTTCCATGTGTGATAACACTAAAACCACCCGCGATCATGCTACCCCCCCCTACTCCACACTGGGCCCTCCTTGACCTAGATGCGGTAGGGAAAGCACTGGGTACCTTCACCACACTACCCTGCCCAGCGAGGCCCACGCCCAACTCCATGAGTAGATGGTTCGACATCTCCTCCACCCGCCTTACCTCCCTTCTGACCTCCCATGCCCCGAGCAAACGCCCTTGCCCCCGCTCGAAGCCATGGTGGTCCCCTCGCCTATCGTCTCTGAGAAGGGAATACCACAAGTTGGCAAGGATATCCCGCCTCAACCCCTCCCCCCTCAACTGGAGCAACGTAAAGAGCTCGAGGAGAACATACTTTAAGGCCATTGCCTTGGCCAAGAAAGCACACTGGTCGGACATCTTGTCCACGGCCACTCCACGCTCCCTCTGGACGGCCAAGAGGTTCGCATTTGGTCGCCCACCACAGAGGTTCCCGGACCTCCCAGGGGCCTCCGATCCGGCCGAGGTAGTGGAAAGGCTTCTGGACCACTTTTTTCCCTCGAAACCCCCTCCTCCCCCGCTCCTCCGCCTCACGCGCTATGAGGATTACACTCCCCTAACCTCTGAAGAGATCTCCAGGGCCCTTTCCAAGTCCTCAAACACCTCCGCCCCTGGTCCCAACCACATCCCATACTCTGTGTGGAAGTCTGTACACTGGATCAAGCCCTCCCTTCTTCCTTCCCTCCTGGACCCCCTGCTGGCCCACGGTTTTCACCCTCCCTCCCTCAAGAAAGCGCTTGGTATTGGCCTCGACAAGCCGGGCAAGCCCTCGTACGACTCACCCTCCTCCATTAGGGTTGTCGTCCTCCTTCGTACACTCTCTAAAATCCTTGAGAGAGTGGTAGCGTCCCCCCTTTCAGCCCAGGCAACGATAGGCTCTCTCATCTATCCCCTTCAGTGCGGGTCCCTCCCTGGAAGGTCCACCGCCGATGCCACCCTTGTCTTACAACACAATGTTGAGTCCTTCCACCGCCTCCGATACAAAGTTTCCACTCTCTTCCACGATGTGAAGGGGGGTTTCGATAACGTGGAGTCCCCCTCACTCCTCTCTCTCCTCCGCAGAAAGGGGGACAGCCTGTACTTGGTCCAGTGGGTCGGCTCTTTCCTCAGAGACCGCACCTGCCGCCTAACGTTCCAAGGATCCCCCCGCCTTTTCGCCCTTGTCTCAGTTGGGGTCCCTCAAGCATCCCCCATCTCCCCCCTCCTATTCGTCATATACGTCTCCGCCCTCCACCTGGAAATTCCCAGATCACTGATTATCTCCTACGTCGACGACTTTGCTGTCACAGTGGCCTCGCCCTCCTACCGAACCAACGTCCGCCTCCTTCAGAAGTCCTTCTCAGCGCTTAAGAGGAAGGCCTCGCCAATCAACATTTCCTTCTCCGTCCCGAAGACTGAGCTGATCCACTGGAGAACCGCCAGGAGCAATGAGCCACGGTCCTCCCTCCCGGTGCAGCTGGAACACCAGCTCCTCTATCCACAATCCCAGCTGAAGTGGCTGGGCTTCATCTTGACCCCCGCCTTTGACTCAAGGTCCCACTTCTCCTGGAGGTATACACTTGCGAATGCCGCCCAAGCCACGATTCTCCGCCTCTCCCCGCCTGGGATGGGCCCTCCACCCTACCTTTGTCTCTCCTTAGCACGTTCACTCCTTGCTCCGATTCTCCTGTATGGGTCCGCGATCTGGGCCCCTCCACCGTCCATCATGGGCCCGATGTCTGTTTTCTGGCATCGGGTTTGTAGGTGGATCACCAACTGCTTCTCCTCCACCAACCTAATGTGTTTGAACAGGGAAGCCTGTCTTCCCCCACTACCTGTTCTTGTGCACCACCAACGCCGCCTTGCTGGCCTGAGGCTCATCTGCTCCCCCCCGGAGATAAACCCTGCCACAGCACGCCTCCCTAAGTCCGTCCCCCCCTTCTCGCCCCACCGTGCCGCCTTGATAGCGCGTGGGAAAATTACCTCCCAACCTTATCTCTTCTTCAACCTCGACTGGGTAATTGCCCCAGTCAAGGTCAAGAACCCGAGATACCGACACAACGCCGTCACCGCTTTGGCTAATGCGGCCGCCCCCTTAGTACAAGACGTCTCTACGCTGCCACCCATCTCCCTCCACTTAACAGACTACCTACCCCCAATCCTGGGGGTTTTTCCATCTTATCCGCGCCTAAAATTGAGGGCTAAACAACTGCTCCTTTCTGACTGGTCTACCACCCCGGCCCCCCTGTACTATCCGTATCCGCCCTCGACGCGTCCCCACCCCTTTATGGGCCTGGGCAAATTGGTTGCAGGAAGGATACACCAGATGCGCTCTGGGAAAAGCTACCTCGCGGCTCACCCCTAGTGGGGCGATCCTGATGCCGACACGTCCTGCCCTTTGTGCTCGGAGGCCCCGCTGACCTTCGAACATGCCGTCCAGTCCTGCCCCTCCTCCGCCCACCAGAGATCCCGCCTCCTCCAAGGGGTCTCGGACTTGGCTCCCGAGGCCCCTGTCTGGTCCGACCAGCAGCTGCTCATTGCGCTGGCTGAGTTCATCCGCATCAGCGCCACTGGTTTCCCTCAGGGGATGCCCCCTCTTGCTCCCTCCCTCCACAAGCCCCCTACAAATCCCCTCCTTATATTTACCGCCCTGCCCGCCCCTGGCCCTCGAGACTAGTTAAGCGGTTTATACTTTCCTTGATTTTAGCTACGGCTGCTTTGCGACGATTATTGGTCGCGTTGGGGGAACTAGTTATGTTTGTTTCTTTTGTTGATTGTTGGTTTGATTTTCGGTTTTGTTTTGGCCATATCGTTAAAGATGTATGTCATTTCTTGTACCGTAGAAACAATGAACATATGATTTAAAAAAAAAAAAAAAAGAAAAAAAAAGAAAAAGAAGAAAAACGGTCACAGTAGTTAGCATCCTCCGTCTCCGCTACACCTCCGGCGATTGAAATCTCCACACCACGAGAAATCATCGTCACTTCCATCCACCCCCCTCTTCTCAGACACGCCACATTGCCTCTGTCTGAGTGAAGCCATCTCCCCTCCCTCTTCCTTTCCCTTCTGATGGTCAGGCCTGGCAAGCTTGTTCCTAGGGGTTGGTTGAGTTCGCCTTTACCCCCTCTTCTCCGGGCTCACTTAGGCAGCCCTCCACGGTCGGCAACCCCTCACCCGTCAATGGTCGGTTTTTAGTCTCGGTCGATCGACAAAGTAGCTGTCCCCGGTGGCACTGCTCTGTGCTATTGCACTATCTCCTTTGTGCTCTGCTGGTAAAGTCGGACTTTTCGAAACGTCGTGACACCGTTTCCGTCAGCCTTCCTCGCACTTCTCGTGTCGGTTAGCCCTCAGCCCTCCCCCTCCCCGACGTTTGGATCAGCTGGCACCCTACTGCACGTGGCTCTACGCCCACCCTCAGACCTCTGCTCCCTTCTGATGTCCTAGGACTAGGGGCGCATGTTTAAACCTTCTTTCCGGGTCCTGTTTCCCGAGAGAGCCGACCGGATCTTCCTCCTACTGCCACGAGCCTTGCTTCCTTAGGCGGCATCCTCTCGAACTCGATCGCTCTTCCTGAGCCTCGGCTGGCGGGGTTATTTAGCCCCCGGGAGTTACCTCCCCTTTGAGTGTCCCCGAGACCCATCATTCAGGAGTCCCTGTTCCCTCGGGAGCTGGGCCCGGTGGGGTTTTGCTACGGTTTAGCTTATAGGTTGTTTGACTTGGGGGAGTGGGTTTGCTTTTCTTTGTTGGTTGTGTCTACTATCGGTTGGCGATGTTTTTCTTTTAGGCTAGTCTTGCGAGGGTTTTTGGTTTGTGGCTTTCAGGCCCGCTTTCTCATCTCCTTGTAGTTTCTACCCATAGTACCGGGCGAGGGTTTCTTTGTCGAGCAGGGTCAGAGGGTTTTAGCTTGGGGATGGCGGGATGAACTCTAGTTGGAGGTTTTGGACTACGTAGCCCGCGCTTGGCAGAAAGTCCGTTGTACCTAAGACCGTGGGATGAGCACAGGTGTGCGTTTGCCCCAATAGAAACAATTTTTTTCTTTTTTCTTTTTCTTTTTTTTTTGAATCATATGATTATTGTTTATGGGTACAAAATCCTACATGCAGCTTACGCTATGGCATAGAAAAAACCCCCAACTACCCCTGGGAAAAAGCCAACCCCCCAAGTCCCTCTGGTATGGAACCAACCGCACATCTCGCCCCCAACAAGAAACCCTTGACTAGCTAAGAAGATAGACGAAAGGAATCAAATCAAAGAACAAGCAGGAAGAGTCAGGAAAACCCATGGCACGATCATCCGAACAAAGGAAAAACAAAAAGCAAACATAGCGGAGACCACTTGAGAAAATCCGCACACTCAGCGCGGGAGGGGCCAGGCACGGCATGATCGATGTCCTGGGGAGGCTCGGATGCCATCTGTTTTGGCAATACCCCGAAAAAGAAGAAGGAGATAGTGCAATACCATCTTCCC
>Ga0307509_10002096_pt1 | contig 32857 bp, 20 predicted proteins | sample 10_EM_MG_FD_202245 | JGI IMG/M metagenome (GOLD analysis project Ga0307509, IMG submission 202245) | Populus trichocarpa ectomycorrhiza microbial communities from riparian zone in the Pacific Northwest, United States - 10_EM | ecosystem: Host-associated > Plants > Roots > Unclassified | place...
CTCAAGTTTGCACATCTGCGAATATGTAGTAATTAACAAATTCTGCTTATTAACCAGTGTCTCAGACACTGACAGGGGCGGTACAACATTTTCCACTGTCGCACCAGTCAAGGAGATAGGGGACTATCCCTTAAGCTGTTGAGACATTCAGTCCAGATTGAAATGTGTAGCACTAACTCATTTGGGTAGTTGGGAGCAAATCTGCGCGGGATTGCTCTTTTCCATCATGGCCATACTGAACAGTACAGATTTTGAGGTATTCTGAGCACTACACCACTTTCAGATCGTCAGGTTTTTTCTATCACGATGGCTTAAATGGGTTAGTGCTACACATTTCAATCCGGACTGAATGTCTCAACAGCTTAAGGGATAGTCCCAGCGCTTGGACCTCCCGTACTAGCCAAGCTGAAATCATACACCTACAAACTAATACTTTCACATCATGAGACATCACTCGTGCCGTCCCCCGTAGTCCCTGTTGGAGGTCACATAGGAACGGCCGGAGTCAGGGTGAGAAGTAATGGGACTGATCAATTGAATGAAAGAAAAAAGAGACGAATGCTATGTTGCTTGTCCTACAAACGCGCTTGAGACTGCCGTACTTATAGTAGTGCGCAGTATCAATATACATCAAGATGACCACTGCTGTTTCCTAGATCCACATGCTTCAACTCGCTTGACCACTGGTCGAACACATCCGTCCCAAATCATCATACTGAGGTAGTAGTTCTGACAGTCCCCCACCATCCCAGGCCGTCCTCAACCGTCCCCAGCAGTCCCAAACCATCTCCGGCCATCCCCTGCCGTCCCCTACTCTGTAGGGCCCGCCGTCCTGCCCAAAGACGGCTGTCCTGCCCTTAGGCTGCCCCGGACGGACTACAGATAGCTGTCCCGTCCCGTCCGGGGCTCTTGGCAGTCCTCCCCGGACGGTTGGGGACACTGCAAAGGGACCCTAATCCCGGAAATACATCCAACTGTGCCATGGACTCGCTAGTCCCTCCTGTTATCAACCTACAGGTAAATAGGGGCATCCTTAGCGCGGGAGCTGGAAGATCCGTACTACTAAGTCGCTTTTCCGCAACTGGCTGGGAGATGTTATTTTATGTCTGTCTCTCCAGGCGTATCACCGGTCCTGAGGTTTTCGGAATTCGGCTGTTTTGTCGCGACTTGTACTGCCTTAAGGGAGCAGAGGTCTCCGAATACCGGCTACCGCATATGTTTCACGCTACGAAATTGATTTTCTGGGGGGCGAGACCACCGGGTGAGATGAAAGGCCTCTCTGCAGGGCCTCCACCCTGCATACTGACATCTATAGTAGGAGTAGCTGGCAGGTATCCACCAGGCGTAACACCGTATATACTATTCACCAAGCTATTATTTATGGTAAACGGCCCCTCGTAGGAGGGTTTTATATCCTTGTCCAGATTGCCTCCGGACTCCTTGCACTATCGTACATCGCTTTCGCTCTATCTAGAAAAAAAAAGGAAAAAAGCGCTTTATACAATCCATCTATCACGAGAGAGTGGGGCGGGAGTAGGAGGAAGGAATAAGGAGAAATGCACAGGGAAAACAAATGGCAAGTAAGAATTTACAGCAGGGGGAAAATCAGATATAGAAGGATGAAAACTGAGCTTTTCACAATAATAGAACTACTTCACCCCACCGACCAGACCGTTCCGTAGTTTGTAAACAGGAACTAACATCCCCCCACTGGGCCAAGTTAGACAGGGAGTTTCAGATTGTTGTCGAAATATGTGTATGCATTCCCCTGCCATGAGATCTGCCTCATCTACAAGAGATGGCGTTCGGAAGTGGTTTTAATGAGGAACGTGCCGCAAACTGGGAGGAGTGGCGGGGATCTCTATGATACGGTGTCTCTTAGGCCTCAAATCGCGCTACAGGTCACCGCTTCGGCAGTAGCGGCTCCCCCGCCTGCAAATGGCGATTCATAACTGCGAGCATGAATGGTGTTCGGCCGCCATTATCTGGTATGTCGGGATTGACCTCTTTCCGCTCAAGCAGAGCTCTAACCGCCCCCTCATGTCCCTTCCTAGCGGCGTGTGCGAGCGGCGTTTGGCCCGTATTATCCTGTATGTTAGGGTTGACATCGTCACGCTCGAGTAGTAATCTCATTACTCCCTCATATCCGTCCTCAGCGGCCCGTGAGAGCGGTGTTCGGCCGCTCTTATCCAGCTTGTCAGGGTCGACCTCGTCCCGCCCGACTAGTGTTTTCACTACTCCCTCGCGTCCACTCCAGACGGCATACACGAGGGCCGTTCTGCCGCCAGGATCTGGCCTGTTGGGGTTGACCTCATGCCGCAGTATGTTCACCACTCCCTCGCACCCACTCCAAGCTGCCCACGAGAGTGGCGGCCGGCCGTCATTATCCGGCCTGGTGGGGTCCACTTCCCCCCGCGCGAGTAGAATTTTCACCACTCCTTCCCACCCCCCACGAGCCGCTACTGAGAGCGGTGTTTCGCCCAAAATATTTGCCCCGTCGGGTTTGACCCCTTGCTGCCCGAGTAGTATTTTCACCACCCCCTCATGACCTCCCAGAGCGGCAAAAAAAAGGGGCGTTTGGTCGAAATCATCCGGCTTGTCGGAATCGACTTCTTCTCGTCCAAGGAGTATTTTTACCACTCCCTCATGCCCTCTCCCGGCAGCATGCGAGAGCGGTGTTTGACCGATAAAATGTGGCGTGTCGGGGTCGACCCCCTCCACCCTGAGCAACATTATTATAATTTCATTATGCCCATGTTGAGCTGCTCGTGCAAGAGGAGTATACCCAAAACAGTCTTCTTCGTTAATATCATGACATTCCATCTGAATCAAAGCAGCTACGAGCTCGACAATTCCGAAGATCGATGCGCAGTGCAGTCCGCTGAACTGGAAACTAATACCATCATCGCTGCGAGGCCTACCCTGCGCTTCCTCCCAAAGGAATTTCCCCGATATGTGGTCATTATATTCCCGGAACAGCTCGAGGGCAAGCGACATGGTGCGGTCCGAGAATTCCCTTTTCGCATGGACTCCCCAGTACAGGGAACAGTATTCTAGGAAAGGATAACTATGGGCAACGACACGGTGATCGCCGGGAGGATAGGTCGAAAGGTCCTTAACCTGTTTGGAATCCAGATATGTCAAGCATATCTCCGCCATTGCTGAGTGAGGTCTGCCCAAAATATCTGGACGGGCGGAAAGATACTCTCGCAGAGTAAAGTGGATTAGCCGCACAGTTGATCCCACCCTACTCTTACCCATGGCAATAAGCCCTTGACAACAGCCTAATAATGTCGCTATCGAAGGGATGTTGCCGGCATTGAAATACCGGTGTTGGGCTGATTTCGCAGGACCCGTTTAGTTTGGATGGTGTGTCGCGCGTGCCGAAATCACCCTCTCGTGCGTATGTGTGACCTATTGATAAACCGGACAGTAGAGAGAATTGAATTGACCCCCGGAGAGGTGTGGTGTAACGTCGTCGATATGGAAAGAGTAAACTCCCGATGAAAGTAAGCACAAGAGAGATGAAGTGTCGAGCCTAAAAGTGATATCCAACCAAAGGAGAAAAGCTCAAGGAGGAAGAAAGAACCAAGTCGTCAAGCTTTTAGACACACTCCGCTCTCCTCACACAAGACAATTGTCTCTGGTCAACCACTGGGCACGAAGCTGAGAGCGGGATATGTGAGAAGAATGAAATGCGCCCGCCGGCTTGGGTATAGTCAATCCCTCTGTGATCCGCGATTTGCTGAGCAAATACAACTCGGCAGAAGAACCTACTAACCTGACTGATAGGCTAAAGACAAAAGAAGTAAAGAGTGAACCTGGAACGAAGGGAAGGAAAGGTTGTTGATTGGCTGTTTTCCTTGGTGTGGTTGTTCGTTGTTAGGCTAGTCTACATGAGAGGCGGCTTATGTGCTAAAGTGTGTCCGCCAAGCTAACTACTAAACAGAGTTTTTCCGTGGGCCCGATCGAGCGACATGACTGCTCTCACTACCCTATCAAACACCTCAGGGCACACCGGTGTAGGGCATGGTCTGTCATAGGGTAGTTTGGCGGTCACAAGGAGAATTTTTTCCCACTGTGACTTGCCCACTTTGTATCTAGCTCAGCGTGCATTCTTCTCTCTTTCTAAGCAAGACAACAACAGCAACAGCAACCGAGGGGCATCAACACCCAGGCAAGCAATCAATAGACATCGTTTCCTTTCTATTCCTATTGGGTTCATCTCTTTCTCTGTTGTTCTATCCTTACTCAGTCAATTACAAGCGGGCACAACACACAAGTCAAGCACACCATTGTCAACGTTTCCTTTTTCTACTTTGATTGGGTCAAGCACTTCTCTCCTACTATCCTCTATCCGGTGAATTAAGTGGGTCAGCATCGAGTCAATCCTCTACCCAACTATCTTATGGTTTTTCACCCTCCACTTTGCTGCGTTGGACCAATTAAAAAAATTTCCCGACTCACGATAGTTTACCTTTGGCTTTTACTTTATGAGGTGTTTGTGTTTTTTCTTTGGGGGCATTATGGCGCATGCGAGATTGCTTGTGCGTGTCAGGACGGCATCCTATGCTGTTCCTGGTGGTTTCCCTGTAATTATTTCTCACGTTGGTGATTGTTTGAATCAGGCTCGTGATGAAGAGTTGGTTAGATGTGTTCGGGGTGCTAATCCCAAGGTTATGAATGAGCTTACGGCGGCTGGCAAAGCGGCTATGGGAGTCATGGGGTGCCTAGCAGGGTGCAGAATTGACAAGGACAACTCAGCGGGGGTGCTTTACGATAAGCACTCACAGGATTCATTGTTCGCGCTCTCGTCTGGCACAGTTGCGTGTTCCAGCCCAGGTACGGGTTCCTTGGTTGGTGAGAGGCTAATCGAGGGTCCACAGGGTACGGCACCGGGCGATGCAGTTCTTACAGTAGGATGTGCGTCACAGTTCACCAGCTCATGACCCTCTGCGTTATCTGGCCTGGCTTCCTCGGAACGGGCACTTTACAAAGGAATGACGCTCGATCAGCCTTCAGACGACGATTACGTTCCCTCGTCGGTCGTTGTTGATGATGTCGCCATGTCATTGGGTGAGAATAAGACTTCTGAGGCTAATGGACTTGGAGATAGCAGACATGCTTCGGCTGGTAATGTGGGTGTGGTTGGACATGTTGCCTCGCTCCCCTCTACTGTTCCTTATTCGGTTTCGGCCACACAGGATATCCTGGGTGCGCTGGCGGACTACGAGGCGGGTGTGCTCCCGTCAAGGCCAGCTGAGTTGGATTCTGATACCGGGGATTCTATGGAAATTGAGGAACAATCGGCCCAGCTGGGGCCTGATGCTGTACTGACTGACAAGGAGAGGATTGACCGTTTAGAGTCGGGGGTGGAGGAGGACAGGGACTTGTTCGACGGCCTACGCGACATTACGGAGGACCTAGAAGTTACGGTTAGGGACCTCCTTTCGTGGAAGAAAGACGTTGTCGAGAATGGATGCTCTCGCTGCTCCGTTCGAAAAGTTGAGAAGACTATGGATACCAACGAAGTCGACTTGACAGTGGCTGTTCCATTGGCGAAGACCCGTGAACGCTCATCCGGTTCGAAGGCATCACCTGCTATACCTCTGGCTGGGGCTGGCCCCTCCAGGACTTCGGGTTCTGCTCGTGCCGGTAAGCGTGTGGTGGCTAAGGCACCCCCGATTCCGGCAGCTGTCTCTGGGCAGGGCCAAAAAAACGTTCCCTCTCCCCCGGTTACGATCCTCAGACGGCCCACCTATGCGGATACTGATGAGACAAGTGTTACGAAGAGTTTTGCTGTGGTGGCCGCTTCGGGAGCTTCGCCTGATGGCTATAATGTTGTGAAAGGTAGAAAGCGATTCGCCAGGCGCATGGCCGTCACACCAGACCCGATCACGTCGATACCGGTACGGGCCCGTCATTTGACGATTAGGTTCGAACGGAAGAGGGACGAGACGTTTGTTCTCCCTGTTCATGTTACAGTTAATAATATCAGGGATACTTTAAATAAGGCGCTGTTTGCACTGAACTGCGGGGCTTATTTTTCTATGGCTGGACTTGGTAAGTGGGGTGATGTGCTACTTACTTTGGCGGCTACAGAGGCAGATGGGATGGTCAGCTACTACCCTGCCTTGCGCGAGGCCTTGGGTTCACTGGGGTTGCATCACTTTACGTTTGCAAGGGATACCGAAAAGGTCAAGGTTTTTGTCGGGATGGTTCCCCTTTCTAGATTTGGTGGGGGCTGGCAGCCCGCTGAGTGGGAAGGTCGTACGGCCTTTGATCAGCTTGCTGCGGACATTGAACAGAGCAACGCGGGTGTAGTTGTTGCTGCGCGCCCCTCGTGGGCTGGTTGTCTACATAAACTGAAGGAACGCCGGGCCAACCATGCTGGGCTTATCCTGGTTCTAGAGATGACACCGGAGGTTCGGACACTGATGGGTGCTACACAGCCTCGTATTGTTGTGGCAGGCAGGCCGAGAGTGTGTCGTGTTTGGCGTGAGGATAATCCTAAGGTTGTCTGTGCCCGTTGCCACACTGTCGGTCACCGTTCCGGGGAATGCAAGAACAAGCCGGTTTGCGCATTTTGTCATAAAGAACATACCACCGCCAGTCACACGTGTCCAGTACTGTCATGCCGTAAGGTCGGGACTGCCTGCACGCACGTACAAAGGGTTTGTTTGTTGTGCAATTCTGGTGATCACTTTACCGGTCATCGTGATTGTGCGGCATTACGTGGTGCCTCTTCCTCCCCCCCTAAGTTAGGACCGGCTACTCCGGTTGTGGCTTACCATACGTCTGTTACGGGTGTTAGTGATGGGTCCCGGGGACGTTTGAGGCGTCAAGCTGCTGGTCGGCCTGGTTCCCCCCTTGCTTCACACATGGTTGATAATGGGGTTTCGGGTGTCGGCATATCAGAACAGAAATTGCACTCGGAGATCAACCCCGACAGATCCGCTCACACATGTGAGGTTGTTGTCCCCCGCCTTGATAAAGGCCAAGGTATTGCACGTTCGCCATCGGCTCCGGCCGGTGTTTCGAGGTCTGGTGGAAGTGATACCCTTCGTCCATGGTAATGTTTATTAACTTTTGTTTTATAAATGTAAGGGCGAGTGTTGGGAATCGTTCGGTCGTGTGTGATGTTTTTTCCTATGTTGATGTTATTTTTATTGTTGATCCTCCTGTGGATGACAATGGTGTTTGTGTTGATGGAGATGTTGGTGACTTTGTGTTTGTTTCTGGTGTGGAGGGTTGTGATGTTCATGCCTATATTAGGCGGAGTTTACTTGGGTTGTTTGATGTTGTTTGTTCAAACCGGTATGGTTTGATTTTGAGAACTTATTGTGGTGGGAAGGAGTTATGTGTGGGTGGGATTTATTTGCATCCGCGTATGTTGAGTTTAGATGTGGAGCGTGCATTGAGAGTTTTTCTTGATTGTCATGTTTTGGCTGGGGATATGAACGCAAGGGACGATCGCTGGGGGCACGTTGCCGATGTTGGTGGCCACAACCATCAAGGGACTACGGTTGCGCGGGTGTTGGCCGATTTCGACTTCATGGTCCCCTCAGTTCCTACTCATGATGGGATGTCTGTTATTGACCTATGCGCCTTCAGGCAACAGCCCCACAAATACCGGATATCGGACATGGCGGGTCTGCCACATGCAGCTCAGATTATTCAACTTTCGGTTGACACTGGACATTTGCCTCCCCCTAAACCTGCGTACACGATGGGGAAGTGGGATCAGATCGAGAAGGACTTGGTTAGCATTGACCCGGAGAGCGATGATATCTGGGGGGCTGTACGGCGTATTGTTGATGCGATTCTGCGGAAACGTCCGGGAAGGCGTGGGTGCGGTTGGTTGAACCAGGACCTCGAGCGCATGCGTGATGACGTACGACGTCTGCGACGTATTTCTGGGGCAGATCATGACAGACGGGAGGACTTTTACCTGTCCCGCAAAGTATATCGGGCTGCGATTGTACAGGCACGATACGACAGTTTAAAGACCCTTCTCACCAAGGCCAAGGACCCGGAGATATTTCGCTATCTTCATGCGCTAGACACGTCGAGGACCCTTCCTGCGATGGATGCAGGTGATGGCCATATATGCTCCACACATGAAGACGTTAGTAACTTGATTGCTGAACAACTGGCCCCTGTTCCTGAGACCGAATGGGTTGCTGACAACGGGTTTCTGTGGGATTCCATTTCCCCATTCATGGACGAGGCGCTTCGGATGTCTCCTGGCAATACCGCTACCTCGTATGACGGGATGAGCTATACTTTTATTCGATTCTGGCACCGCAAGGCCAATGCTTCCTTTGTTGAGTGCTTGAAACACGCCGTCCGTCATTGCAATAGGGATTGGCACCAAGGTGAAGTTGTCTTAATTCGGAAGGTTGATAAACTGCGTTATGATGTGGTTAAAGCTTGGCGTATGATACACTTGCTCCCAGTAATGGCCAAGGTTGTTGAGCGCATGGTCCTCCTGTCGATTGCGAAACACATCGACCTTGAAGATACGCAGTTCGGATCTAGGAGGAGGCGTGGGGTTCACGACGCCCTTGCTGTGGTATTCGAGTTTCTTAAGACCCACAAGGATTGGCATACGGCACTTCTTTCGATGGATGTTGAGGGTGGCTTTGACCCCTTGGACATAGATTTGCTGGCGGACCTTTTGGTTGCACGTGGCTGCCTGTCTGGATACGTATCGTGGATCCGGCACTGGGCATCTCAAAGGCGAGTATGATTTAATTTCAACGGACGCATCTCCGGTGAATACTTCCTCAGCAAAGGTATCCCTCAGGGATCCCCGCTTTCTCCCTTCCTCTTCGGGGTGTATGTGGCAGATATTTTTCGGCCTCGGTTACGATTCTCCCCCTCTATTCGCTCTATTACGGTGAGCTATGTGGATGATGCTGGTATTGTGGTGGCTGCAGATTCTCAGGACATGGTAAGGGGTGAGTTGGAAAGAGTTTTTGATGAGTGCACCGTGGTTGCTAAAGGGCGTGGTATGGATTTCAGTACTCTTAAGCGGAAGTGGATTGGATTTGGTGAGGAGGTATGGGGGCCGTGTAGGTTGGGTGGGGTTCAGGTTTCTGGTGTTAGTGATTTGCGTGTTTTGGGTATGAGATTTGCTTGTGACGGCTCTATGCTAAATCATGTAGACTATTGGTTGCAGCGTGGGTTGGAGGTTTGGGGACGCATTGGGGCATTGGCACGACGGTTTGGTGGGGAGGGTGGAATTGGTGCGTGGGAGGTTATGAGGCTTGTTCAAGGTGCATACCTGCTGATGGTGGAATATGGCCTTGAGTTTGTCGCAGACGATTTGGTGGCCATTAAGAAGATCGAGGTCCATGTTCGGGACTGTCTACGGTCGTTGTTTAGGATGCCCTTGAGGTTGGCAAACAACATCCTGCATTCGGTATGTGGTATACTACCTCCTACTCCTATTCGGGCGGCATACTACAGAGCACGGTTTGCCCAGCGATTTCTCAACTATCGATACTGTGACGATTTACCGTGGCATGGTTCGATTAGACAGGCTTGGTGCTTGCCCGGTATGAAGGCAGTCAGGATGGAATCGCATGAGGTCCTCTCCGGGACACAAAGATTTCATATTCCCGCCGATAAACAGACAGGCTTGACCGAAGGACAACGTACTATTGATTCACTGGCCCATTCGGCTACGATGGTTGGGTTTGTTGATGGGAGTAACAGAGGCACCGGTTGCGGGTGTGCTTGGATAGCATTCCGTGGATCCGTGGAACTGAGGAAGGGCTCTGCTGGGCTTCCTTTGGACTGGGACATTAATTCATGCGAGCTGTTTGCGATTTTGTCCCTCCTTCGCGATATTCTGGCACTGTCCCCTAGGGACGTGCTTGTACTCTCGGACAGCCAGGTTGCTGTCAAGGCACTCCGCGACATGGAATGTAGTGGCACATCTAGTGGCATATGGCAGGCATTTGCACCACTGATGTCACAGATTCCCAACCTCATCATAAGATGGATCCCCGGGCATATGGGGATTCTTGGGAACGAGATCACTGATAGATTGGCCAAGATGGCGTGCGAGTTGGCACTGGAGCCCGGTCGCTTTCAGGATGTTGATTTTGGCTTTGGGTGCTATGCTCCCGTTAGAGAACGACGATTGGCACAGTGGCGTTTTTGGCATACTGAGCAGGGACACGTCTATTACCAGGGCACTCCGCGGGACTTCAAACACCTGCGCAGGTTGACCAGGCTGGACCTGTTTGCCATTATTCGCATACGCTCTGGCACTGGGATGGTCGGACATGAAGAATGTCATGACAGCGATGAGAGGCACCACTGGACCACGTGTGACCGGTATGCCGACGGACGCCCTGCTTCGAATACACTTTACGACAACTCGAAGATTGGTATATGGGTGGACTGGATCCGTAAACATGATGTGCTCGGGCTTGGCATTCCCTCGAACACTCGCCGTTGTGGGAACATCAACGTGGCATTTGGTAACCCGTTTGACGGTACGGCATGCATTATTTACGATGGTCGGCGTATTGTCGTGGATGTTGCCCCTCCTACACTTCGATGCAATGATTGTAACCTTTGCCATTCTTCGGCTGGTTGCCCTCTACCTGCGCTCAAGATGGCTCATAGCTACTATTTTGTGGCTCCGGGAGCCACTTCGTGCCCTGTATGTTTGGCACGGATTACGGACAGCAAAGCCGGTCGTAGCAGGCATTTTAGCAGGAGCCTGACATGCACAGATACTGGTTGCAGGAGGTTTTGGTCCGGGGTTAAGCTGTTGTGGGAGAGGTTTGACCCGGCAGAGAAGGTTAAGTTGGCGGTTAAGTGGCTTTACCCTGTTCATTCCAGGGAATTGGTTACATGTTGTGGCTGTCAGAACGTGTTTGGTGGCAGTGATAAGTGGCTTAGTCACTTACGGTTGGCTAAGAGTGATGGGTGTTGGCCCTCACTGTGGATTAAGTTTCTTACAGATTGTGATGCTGAAGGAGATGATGATGCGGCTAAGTTGTTGATTTTGAGTATTTTGGGACGGGTTGAGACTGTGTGATATGGTTAAGGTTTTTGTTTTGTTTTTGTTTTTGTTTTTTGTTTTTTTTTGTTTAGCTAGTGCATACCGGTTAGGTGTAGCTAGGATAAATTTATGATATTTATACGGTTTAGAAGAAGGTCACGCCGCGGGCGACAGGAGTGGAATACAGCTTGCGCGACACACCATCCACACGAGGGCAGAAGTGAGAGAGCCCGACACCGGGAGCCTAACTCGACTGCTAGGGCTCGGCAGAGTTCACCCGCCTCCAGCGGCCGTTCCGCATGATTGACCCACATCAAAGCTTCTATCCCGAGTCTGGATTTACCTCCACTCTGCGCCTTTATCCGTTCTATCGTTGCACCGTAGACATCCTCCAACCCCAATCCATCTGTCATTTTGCTAAGCCTTTCTCGCCGGCGATACATTGTCGGTTCTTGCAGAATTGCTTCGATATTTAAGGAAGCGAGGAGAAACCTATATATATCTATTAGCCGATAAAGTGGGATGGGACTCTCAGTATCATGGCTGCTGCGCACATTTCCGATATATGTTCGGGAATCTTCTTCAGAATGTCTGCCTCCAGACTCGCATCCATTGCATCCGGTGTTTCGTCCTCGCTTAGCCTGGAGTGAAGGAATCGGGCAATATCGTCCCTGGTAGGGCCTACGGATACACTGGTCACTCGTCCAGCGAGACGTGTTTCAATCTCAGCGCGAATATGGGGCCTTCCGGTCATGAATATTCGAGTTCCCGGGGACTTCTCAAGGATTTGTTCCAATGAATCAAGGAGCCGATATCGCTGGACAGCCGCGCATTCATCTAGAGCATCAATGACCATAAACGTGGGCTGTGTGGGCGTGACAAGTTGCAGCATTTTCACGATATCGATAAGTTGCGGCCTGCGTCCACAAACGGCCTCCTTCTGATCTCGCAAGGCCTGCCGTATCTCCTCCGGAATCCTTCCTATTCGGTTGACTATTTGCTTTAGCAGGGAACCCAGCATACTGGCCGCAGTCTGCTCCTTCCGCGCTGCGAAGTCGAAGTAAAAACATGTAACAGCCGTGTTTTGTCCTCTGGTCTGATCGCACAGCCAATCTACTACTTGTGAACTATCATCGCGGCTTGTTAGCACCAGTTCACTCCTCTCTCCAGAGGATAATCCTTGTTACCTCATAAATGTTTTGCCGACACCCGGATTTCCATAGCAAAACAAAACTCCCGCCTCGCCTTCATCTTCCTCACCCAATCCGCACCATCCTCTGAATTCCTGTGTCTCCATGAGCCATTCCCCGACATCATTGACACGACGCTCTTGAATATCGCAATGTCGTAAGCCGGGATCCAGGGGCGATAGCCAGGTTAGGAGTTCAGACAGGTCCTTGGCAACAGTCTGGTTGATGACCACTTTTTCATTATAATAGTCCGCGGTATTGAGGCAGTTGGCACTTTGACTAACGGTATATTGAGACATCTTCGGCTCTTTTTTGCTTGCTCTGTTGAGGAAGAGGAGTTGTTGAGTATGGTCGGCTGACAATTTTCCTGCGAGATGAAGAAAAGTGGGGCCTGGAGGGAGAAGCGAGGGGGGGTCTGTTCAAACAGCGCCGCAGCTTCAGCCACTCCAGGCGCCAAGGACACCACAACTAAAGAACGCGAAATGTGTGAATCAAATACTCCCGCGGCTACTGCTGGTGGAGTACGCCCAGCAGACCTACAAACCACCGTACCCAGGATGGTCAACACTCCAAAGTCACTTCCGGACGTAAACCGCAATTACCGTCGGCAGTGACAATATCGCTAGTCTTTTAGTATACGGCGAGGCGACAACATGTTCACAATTCTGCCGGAGAAAGCAAGTGCCTCAGGCAAATCACAAGCGCCTTTCGTACATTAAGCGCAATTTATGCTGTAAAGGAATTCCAAGCTTCTTTCCCTCAATTTTCCTGACCGTCTGTTGCAACCAATCAGAACACGCGGTTTCGCCACCCTCAACACCACGCTTTTATCGTGAACACATTTCGTTGACGGTCGCGTTCTTTTGCCTTCGGGCTCCTGGTGGGAATTTTTGCCTTCGGGCGGTCGGTGCTTTTGGCCTTCGGGCAATATCTTTAGTGGCTCGCCGGGCTTTTATTACCGGTGAATTTCTTTTTGGTGGCTCGCCTGGCCTTTTGCTACAGGTGAACTCTCATGATGGGTGACTCTGTTGCCCCCCCTCCTCGTTCCCCTTCCCCTGCTCCGGGCACCCAGATTGTCCCAGGCAGGATGCCCACTTCTGATGGCCGTGGTCTTATCCCGGCTGTCAAACTGTCCTACGCCGCGCCGGGTGGGGCTTACCAAGGCCTCCATTTCGAGCATGTTTCGGGATGTCGGAATGAATCCCTTTTCTTTACTTCTGAGGTTCGAGCAATTGTTTCTCACCTCGACCTCCGCTCATTCGACTCTGTCGAGACTGTTTGCACTGGTATCATGGCTGCTCGCGGCTGTTGCATCACTGGTGACACATCTTCTGCGCGTTGTCATATTGACCGCACCTCTACTTTGGGCTTTTACGCCCGCTTTCACACTCCCGAGGGCTCCTCCCAGTCCTTCGCCCCGTCCAGCTCTCGTGTGATGAGCTCGGACTTCCATTCGACTATGGCGTCTGATCCCATGGTCCCCTCTGCATCCTGGCCGTCCATTGACGAGGACCGATCCCAGGACCCTATGTACGTTCCTTCTGTGGTCGAGGTTGACGATAGCCAACGGCGTCTTCCCTCCCCTATCGGGCTACTTTCCTCCGGTGAGCGGAGGCTGTACGACAACTTCCGATTGGACCGATCGTCGGACGAAGACTATGCACCTCCTGCAGGTGGCATACGCGCTGAGGATCGGATCACTCAGGTGTCTTCCCCTCCCCCATTCGTCCCCCCTTGGTCGCGTCCTGGTGCCGGTTCTGGTTTCGCCTCGGACTCCACCATTCCCTCCGGTCGCCGTGCCTTTGTTCCTGTCTCCAAGAGACACCATGAGTTTATCGCTCATACCAAGGCGCTACGGGGGAACACTCCCCCGAAGAGAGATCTCCCTTCCCCCCTTCCTTTGACCACTAGCCAAGTGGTTCCGTCGTCGGCCGTTATCGTTCGCGATCCGCCTATGGACCTGGGTGGTGGTTCTAACACTGACGGCACAGGTATTGGCGACTCAAGGTACGCCACCGATGCTCAGCCACGATCGGCTACCCACAGCCTGTCGCCTTTGGACACCCCGACCTTCTCGTCGCTTCCCGCCCTCCCTCTTACCATGAGCTATGGGTCGCCCTCGAGGGTTGACGCGGCCTTGTTGAGTGGTCTTGAGGATATCCGTTCCGGTAATGCGGTTCCCCTTTCGTCTTCACCCTCCTCCTCCCACGGATCGGTTGCATCATCTTCCGATTCTGACGACACCTCCATGGTCGACGGTTGCCGGACTTACGCGCTGGTTGGGGGGAAAGAAACATATGGTTTCCTTGAGGAGGTTGCTGCTGACATACAGCGTCTGGGCAAGCAGCAGAACAACTGCTTAGATGAGATTGTTTCTCTGAAAAGGGAAGTCAAGTTGTTGAAGGCTGTCATTGCCCGTTTGGAAGGGGACACGGTTGCCCATGAGGCCGAATTGACAGTTGGCAGGGGCGAACCTGTATGGAGCTCGCGGGAGACTATTCGGGAATCGGTTCGTGCTGAAGCTGCTAAGCGCATGAACGGTAATGTTACTCCTTCCCCCCCCCCTGCTAATGCTAGTGTGACGCCTTCTCCAGGTGATAAGGCGGTTACCTTTGATGAGACCCCCACCGACGGTTATGTTAAGGTCGCGAGGAGAAGTCATCGTGGTAAGAGAAGGAATCGTGTTGCTGGCCCTGTTAACCTGCCGGCCCCAGCCCCTCCTGCCGTTATCGTTCCGGTGTCGCTCCCTCCGACTGGAGCGGCTATGTATAGCCGGGTTGCTGCTGCCCCTCCCCCTTCACCTGTGCCACACATGACTAGGCCTGGACGACAGGTTAGGTCACGCTTGGTGCCGCCTCCGCCCCCTACCGTTGTTTCCCCGGGTCCGTCCCGCACCAGGGTTCCTACATCTTCCCCCTCCTCCAATGCCCGCGAGCGCCATATTACCATGCGCTTTGATGCCGGCAAGCGGACTCAGCTTCCTGTTACCCCCGAAGCCATCCGCATTCGCTTGAACCAGACCTTGAGCAATCTTGGGAAGGTTTCCGACAAGACCCCGTACATTCGGGAAGCCCGCTCCAAGCTTGAGATTGGATGCATTTACTTGACGCTGGCGGAACATACTGCCACACAGGTTTGGGATAGACTGGAACGATGCCGTTCAACCCTTATTCGGGAACTTGGCCCCTCTGGTCTGACGAACTTTGTCTTCCATAAGGATGTGGCAAAGGTTAAGATTTTGGTCTCCGGCGTTCCCCTGGCTCCTACTGGTAGGGGCTCGATTTGGAAGCCTGAGGATTGGACCGGCGATAGGGCCTTTGATGGCCTCCGGACCGACATCGAGGGATCGAACCCGGGTATTATTACCGCCGGTCGACCCAACATGCTTGGCTCGGTATACGCCATGAAACAGGGAGGCACCACCGCATGCGGCATTCGGTTCACACTGGAACGAAATGATGCCAGCGATAGGGTTCTTTCATCCGGCCGTGTCTTTTTGTTTGGCAAGTCCAGGAATGCTAGGTTCTTTGAGGAACACCGGCCAGCCCCAGTTTGCAACAAGTGCCTGCAGGTAGGTCATGTTGAGATGTTGTGTGCGTTTCCTCCCCGATGTCGTTTTTGTTTTGGGGATCATTTGTCAAAGTCCCACCGATGTTGGCAACTTAACTGCCCTGGTGAAGATGGTCAGTCATGTAGTCACACTGTTCGGCGGTGTATGCTATGTGAGAGATCCGACCATTTCACCGGTTACAATAGGTGCCCTGTGGTTATGAACTCGTGTTCTTCCCCCGCTCCTGCCGGTGCCAGGTCTCCCATCGTTGCCGATGATACCTCTGTTACGGGGGTGTCTGACAGGTCCTTGAATCGTCAGCGTCGTCGTCGTCGTGGAGTCCATGTTCAGATTACCTCGGAGGTGATAGTTGAGAAGGAGGTCTCTGCTAAGGGACTGGCTGTTGAGGTGGAAGGGATGGGTTATACTGCCAGACGTGTTGACCATCGAAGGGGCATGACTGACAGTGCTTTGCCTAAGGCTAAGGTTGTTCGGCCTAAGGTTGACAGGAAAGGTAAGGGTAAGGCTATTGATGCTTACGAGCAGGCTGGCCCCTCCCGTATTACCGAGATTGTGGAACCGGCCCCCTCTGGTAGAGTTAACAAGGCCTCCGGGTCGTCTAGCTCGAATGGCTCTTCAGCCAACCCCCCTCCCATTACCACCATCGATGACGATGAGTCTATGGGCTTTACTTTGGGCTTGATTGCGCCCCCAAAAAGCATTCTTAAGAGGCGCGCCTCTGACTCCGATATCACCCCGTCGGCCATTCAGGCCTAATGTTCATTACGACATTATCGATCAATGTTGGACGGAGCAGGGCTAACCGTTCATTGGTGATGGATGTTTTTTCTTTTGTTGATTTATTGTTTATTGTTGATCCTCCTCGTAAGGTGGACGGGGGTGGTGTTGTACATGAGCATGTGGATTTTGATTTGTTTTCTTTTGTTCCGGCGTCTGGTATTGAGGTGTTTGTTAGGTCATCGTTGTCTGGTTTGTTCCTGGTGGACTTACATGACATGGTGACCTGTGTTATTATGTATGATGTGGGTGGGGTGAGGAAGAGGATCGGCGGTGTTTATGTTCCTCCCAAGACGGTTATGATGGAGTGGTCGGCTTATGAAGCAACATGGGATGGATGTGATTTCCTCATGGGCGACTTTAATGCCAGACACGACGACTGGAACCCGATCCCGAGGCCTGGCAGTATGCAAATTTCAGACTGTCGTGGCTTGTGGCTATCCCGATTCTGCGATCGATCCGGGCTGCGGGTGCACGCTCCATCTGGCTGTACATTTCGGGATATCAGCGCCATTGATTTGTTTATCGGCAATTCTGTGACGAGGGTTTCATACGACGGGAAAGCCGGCTTGGAACATGTCGCCGTAATCGCAAGGCTGGAGGTGGACGAGCCGACTGATATGGTCAGGCGACGACCAGCTTGGAGGAACATTCCGGCATCTGATTGTGACAGAATACTGGAACACGTCGATTCTGGAGGTGATGAGGAGATGTGGACGAGACTGAGGAGTGGTGTGGACGCACTTCCGCGGTCTGGAAAGAATGTCGGCAGGTGCCCCTTTTGGAACCCCGACTTACAACTCATTCGTTCCGATTTAAATCGAATGAGACGGATCAGACGACGGCTGCCGACGGCTTCGGACGAATACAATATTGTTCGACGAGTGTACAGAGCTATGCTGTTGAGATCCCGACAGGAGTTTATTCGGGACACGATTGAGCAGGCCGGAGATCCTACTATCTTCAGACTGGCCAGACAACTGGAATCGAGGTGGACACTTCCTTCTATGCGTGACTCTGATGGTCAGCTTGTGTGTCGCCACGCCGATATTAGCGACCTTATCGCTGCCCAGTTGCGCCCTGGTGATGAACAACCATGGCATCCATCCGCGATTGTGGTGGACCCTGCCTGCGAGTTGGATTCTGCTATTAGGCGGAGCCCGACGAATACCGGTCCCGGTCTTGACGACATTGGGTATCCCTTCATAAGATATTGGTGGAAGGAGAAACCTGACTGTCTGAAACGGCTTATCGACTACGGTTTGACGAACGACATTCCAGACTGGCACTCTGCTGAGGTGGTACTTATACCGAAAGCGGACAAGCCCCGTTACGACATCGTTAAAAGCTGGCGGATGATTCACCTGCTACCAACTATTGCAAACGTGGTGGAGAGGATCGTCCTGCTGAGGATTGCCGAGCATGTGGTACTGGGCCAAACTCAATTTGGGTCTAGGCGCAAGCGAGGTGTCCATGATGCTATGTCCGTTGTGTTTGAGTTTCTACGACACAACGAGGGTTTCAAGTGTGCCATGCTTTCCATAGATGTTGAAGGCGGTTTTGACAATATTGACGTTGACCTGCTGTGTGACTTTTTGGCCGCCCGGGAGTGCCCTGCCAACCTGATACAATGGGTTAGGAGGTGGGCTGGTAACCGCGTGGTCAGATTCAGGTTCAATGGTCGAGTGTCGAAGCCGTATTTCGCTAACTGTGGCATCCCTCAGGGATCCCCATTATCCCCCTCTTTGTTTGGCGCGTCTGTTGCAGACATCTTTGAGCCCCACCTCCGGTACTCACCCTCGGTTCGCACTGTGATTAGCAGTTATGTGGACGACGGGGTCATCCTTGTTGCTTCTGATAGCAGGGATCTCACGAGGTATACGATGGCGGAACCTTTTAAGGATTGTGACAGGGTCGCGAGGGGTAGGAAGATGGGGTTTAGCACGATCAAGACTAAGTGGATTGGTTTTGGAGGAACAACGTGGGAGGACTTGGATGTTGGCTTACCCGATGTCGTCTGACAAGACTGCGACAACGGTACCGAGCTTTAATGTGTCGAGAGGGAAGGAGCTAGCTGCGAGGCTGTTTTATGAGGCCTATGAGGAAGCGGTTTTGATTCCTGATCTCCTTTTGATCTACACTGATGGATCGAAGAGCGACAAGGGTACTGCGGTTGCATGGACGACTGAGGAAGGCGGGATGACAGAGGGCGCGCGGGCCTTTGCTACCCCCCCTTCATGGAGCATCGTGGAGTGCGAGATTTTTGCCATCATCGCCGCACTAAGGGATGTGCGCTCAGACTTCCACGGTATGATCATCATCTTTTCCGATTGTATTCCGGCCATTATGTGTATCGCACAGATGGAGCCTGAGGGTGAATCTGCCAGCATGTGGGACGTCTTGACACCCCTGTTCAATCGCTTTAGTGCCGTCCGTGTTTGCTGGATCCCTGGTCACCATGGTATTGCTGGCAACGAGATGTCGGATGCCAAGGCCAAGGAGGCGGTTGGTGGTCCTTTGCATGTTCGGAATTGGGCTGGTATCGTACTGGGTCTTGGCCATGCTATGATTGCCAGGGAGCTACGGGCGGCTGAGTGGACCCATTGGCACGTCTCTGAAGGTCACGGTTATTACGATCGTTCACCGAAGAAGCCCAGACACCTACGCAGCCTTAGTAGGCTTGATCATTACATCCTGTTGAGAATTCGCAGTGGTACAGGTGTAACTGGCCATGATGGATGTCCGGGTGTTGATGATCGATTCCACCTGGTGTCTTGCGACAGGTACCTTCTGAAGCGGCCCCGTTTCCCGACTTTGTTCAATGATAAGCGGGTTCCTGAGTGGCGCGACTGGTGGCAATCCCATTTCAATCTGGGTTTGGGTGTTCCGTATGAACACAAAGACAATGATGGTGTGGTCACTGTGTGCGGAAATCCCTTCCAGCGAACGGTCACCCAGTTGGTCAACGGTACTCTCAGCCTGTTTCATCTCGGCGCTCCTGATAGCAGATGTACCAGATGCTTGCTGAAGAGTTGCAATGGCAGCGACAAGTGTAAACTTCCCCTCAAGTTTACCGGTGGTGATGGTAGACAGGTTGCCCTTACATGGTGGCCACCGACTGGCCCTTGTGGGAAGTGTGGTAACAAGGCCAATAGGGTTCGGGTCCATCTTCATCGATCTCGAGGTTGCGCTCTTTATTATTTCGTGCCTTTTTGGGATAATATTGTGGCCCGATGGGATGACTCGCCCGTGATCGACCGGAATACGGCTGTCTTACAATGGTGGTTGAGCCAGCCTGGCCTCTGTGTTTGCGATTGGACTTCCCCTGATGTTGTTGGGAACCATTTGAGACGGCGTGGCGGCCAATCGTACTTAGAAAGTATCGTGGCCATGTTTGAACAGTGGATAAGGGATGGTGGGCGCCCTGCGTTGGTAAATTTGGATGTGGTTTGGAGACGCGGATAGATTGTTGGCTTGCGAGATGGATGGCAGTCCATGTGTTGTGTTTTGTTATTTGGATTTATGTTTGGTTGGAGGGATGCGTGACCGGTCTGCCGGATGTCGCCATGGTTGTGGCTATGGCTTTGCTGACGAGTAGTGTTTGGTGGATGGCTGTGGGAGGTGGATTTCTTTTGTTCGTGCCCTAGTTGGGTGGTTTATTTTTGTGATTCCCGTGTGCTGGCCGGATACTCGGACTTCGGTTTACGAATCGCGCGGGTGGTACTTTTCCAGATGTACTGCGGGCTAGGCGGGGTTGGGACTGGCGTACTCCTTGGAACGTACTGCCGTATGGTTGTGCAAGCCCGGATAGGTAGTCGCTCCATTAGCTATATAGTTAAGAATAAAAGATATTGAATCCCTCAATTTTCCTACCCCGCTTTTTTCCTTCCTATTCGGGAAGGTCAATTCGGGGTTCAACACCACAACACAACACAAATCTCACCATCATCCCGGCTACTGAACTTGAAGCTTCATAAGTGGACTGGGATGGCCTCCTCGTGAGATAAAACACCATGGTTGGCACCCTACTGCTACTACACATATTACCGGAAGCGCTTCATTACGTTTGTCGAAAATCACGATACCCATCGGGTACCTTACACGAAGTCCTTTCAGAAGCACTTGTGTATGAAGTACGGCGGGCAATATACCTTCGAGGCTAGCACCCTACTGCTACAGGCTAGCACCCTACTGCTACGGGCTGGCACCCTACTGCCACCGGCTGGCACCCTACTGCTTCCTCCCTACCGGCTTGCATCCTACTGCCGTTACACGAAAAACCCGGCACCCCCAGTCCGGCAACACACAAGACCCACCAAGCATGACAACGGCAATCTTCACCACCCTGGAGCCCAGGTGGTGGTCTAGTTATTGGATACCTCATAGGTATGGTGGGGAACACAACTAAAAGATCATAAGCTGCAAGCTTGATGATAGTGCAAGGAACTCCAATCATGGGGAATTTTAACTTTGATACCATGCCTTATGGCATTATTAGTTATAGTTTTTGATTTGTTTCTTTTGTTTTTGTTTTTGCTTTGGGTTTTTATTTGCCATGGGATATTTCCCGAATGCAGCGGTTGAACCCTAGGAAGTGCTAGTCATGTACCTAAAATCATACCACGGAATTAACAAAAAAAAAAAAATGCTGTAAAGGAATTCCGGTAGTCTCCACAAGGGGCGCACGAGAACTTTCCCAGTGACGCCAATATTCCACCTTAGCGCATGTATCTCATACCGATGTTCCTTTCAAGTTCTCTAGGTCAATTAAACTCTCTCAAAAGCTACTTGCTCCCTCGGCCCTTGTCCACCAATCATAAACCCTCTTCATCATGCAAAACCCCGCAGGACCAACATTGCTGTTAAATATCAACAGGGCAGAAAACCCCTAGCTGGTGTATCTAAAGATTGAAGAGCAGGTCTCCATTGCTTATGAGACTTGCTACGAGTACACGTGTAGAAGGCATCTCGGGGATCCTTTGTTTTCGGGCAATGCCGACAGAGCCGCACACTCTGCATATGCAAGCGAGCTCCCAAAATGTGATCCAGGACAGAATTCACACTCAACAGACCGCAGTTCCCCACCGTACCCCCATGCTCGCCAACCCGAAATTTCAGGGCCTGGTTACAAGTACAAGTACCTACAGTCATCACCGTCGTAGGGACAAAACTGGGGTCGTGACGAACAGGGATTAACAACGAGTAATTTTCTACAACCCTAACCTTGACGATTCCTTTTTTGCCCACCAAATACTCCCGTTCGTCAGCACCCCGGTTTCATCGCGACCACGGTGACTGCATACCGTAGCCGGCTGTCTAATAGCTTGAGATGGTGCCGATCGTTAAGGTGCGCTTGACGGTTGGGGTGTGTGGGCAAGTAGAGGGCGTTTACCTATGGTAGCGAGTATGGTGGAATTTGTTAATACACTTCTGAGGCAACATCACGTTTTCACCGTCTTGCTATAAGAATTCATGAGGGTAGAAAAATTGGGTAAATGCTTTCACACTATCTATCGGACAATGGTGCCGGTTGGGACTCCACCGTCTAGTTCCATCGCCTAGGTTTAGAAATAGACTGTTCGGTGAACGGGCCCTAACTCAATTCCTACGACGCACCATCTTATTGTTGAAAATGGTGCTGCTCGCCATACTCACGATACTTCCTCTGTTCAGATAGCTTCCGGGAGTGTCTTCGGATAAGCGCTGAGGATCCGGGCATATGGTTTGGACGTTTGGTTTGCACGTTCGGGAAAGCATTGCGAATGCAGGGATGCGCGAGAGTTTTGGGATCGTGCAGCTTTCGGGAAAGCCGGGAGAAAAGCCGAGAGAAAAGCGAAAGCACTTGTAAGGCCAGCGTGAGAGGTGGGAAAAGTGTTTGTTTTCCTTTGAGTTAGCCGGGAGTGCTCACGGAGGAAGGAGATACTCACATGGAGTAGTGTGGCGCCTCATGGGATGGATATGATGTCTTCGTGATTGATATATACTCCTGTGGTCGCTCTTAGTTAGAGAGTTGAGCATCGAGCGTCATGGAGTCGTTAAGAGACTATTGTTGTTAAGCTAGTGAAGAGTTTTTCCCCGCTCCTGAGGGCGATTGTTTTAGGTGTGAGTTCCTTGGCGTTTTTCGTTTCGTTTCACCGCTTGTCACTCGCCGTAGCTCGTTTCGCCGTGTCCTGTTTCGCCGTCGAAGTGCGGTACTTATGACAATCCGGTAATTTCAACCCGGCTAGGACAGCACAACAAGAAAACCACTGTTACCCCAACACCCGACTCGGTCGATTCATTCTCAGGCAGAGCCATGCGATTCTGTGTGCGCTTTGGTCCCTCTCTGCCCAACCAATTGGCGGATCCCGAGTAAAGGAGATGAAAGAACCAGTATTTCCTTGCTTTGACACTTTTTGATAGTGATCAGGAAAGAGCTCTCCACGGCTAAGCATCTTTTCGGCAAGCATCCCGGAAACTTTCTTTCCCGGTGATCCCGCAGCGCGCACCATTGGCGTAGTGGGTATTCGGCAGTCTCAACTTGCCTTCTGGGGGGAGAGAGCGGTAGCTTATTCTTTGAGCGCACGCTACGTTATACGGCAAACTTTTCAGGTACCGTAGTCTTACCCCGTCAGTCACCGCGTCTATGTCGCGGGGAGTTAGTAGGCATCGGCTAGATCCAATACCGTAGTGCTCATTAAGCCACATTATTCATGGTGATCACCCCCCGCTAGTAGGTGCGCCCTCCTTATACCGCATTTACTGGGAAAACTGGAAATGGCGCTAGAGGAGCCAAATAAAGTGCTGTTCAATAGGCGAGTGGAAGTAAACCTCTACTGGAAACTCTTTCCCTTGGAAAAGTAAAAACTTTAGTAGAAACGACACCCAATATTGCATATTTTTTCTCCGAAGATCCTTTATAATCCTAAAGTTATCCTATATTTATGAAATGTGTGCTTGGAATTTGATTTATGTCAGTGTTGTGGTTGGCTAATGGTTCATAGAACTTGATCAGGCCTGCCGGATGTGTAATTTTGGTTGTCGGCCCGAGTTTTTTAGCACTAGCTCTAAGTATCTAAGTATCTGTATTACCCATTGTAATGCCATTCCATTCGCTAACTTACTAAGTTAAGTATTTATATTTTATATATATTCTTTGATTTTCAGGATACCGGTAGTGGGGTTAGTGGTGGAGGGCTGTTGCGATGGCCGGAGTTTTTCCTGTTCGTTGATGTGCGGTTAGTTTTGTTAAGGAGCAATATCAGCCCGTTGTGCGGGATGTGATTCTCAGCAACATTGCCCCTACCCACATTCCCGACGCATCCCGGGGAATCTTGTCCGGAATGTCTGCCTCCAAAAACTCTTGTTCATGGCATCCGGCGTTTCGTTCCCACTCATCCTGACACAAAAGTATGTGATGATATCAGATTTTTTGGGCGCTACTGACACACTTATCACTCGTTTAGCTGGACGTTATTCGGTCTTATAATAGCCACAATATGGGGCTTTCCAGTAACAAACACTCGAGTGCCTCTGGATTTCTTAAGGCCTTTTTTTTTTTCAATGAATAAAAAAGCCCAAACCGCTACCCAGCTCTACATTCGCCCAGAGGGCTAATGGCCATAAATGTGCACTATTGCGAGGTGATGAGTTGTAACATCTCCACTATATCAGCGCGTTAAGACCCCCATCCGTCAATGGCCTTTTTCTGTTCTTAAAAGGCCTATGATATTTCCCCCGCAATTTTTCCATTCCGCTAATCACCTGCTTCGGCAAGGAGCCCAACGTGTTGGTCTCAGCATGCTCCTTCCGCACTGCGAAGTTGAAACAGAAACATGTAACGGCAATGTTTTGCCCTTTAGCCTGATCCCACAGCTTGTCTTCTACTAGCGAGCTATTACCGCGACCTGTTAGTACGGCTTCTTCTCTGCCTGGAGGTTAATACCTGTTACCTAATAAATGTCTTGTGGACCCCCGGATCCCCGTGGCGCAGCAGAAATGGCTTATCTCCACCTTCCCCACTCAGCTAGCACCACCATCTGAGTTTCTCGGTTTGGGTGAGCCATTCCCCAACATCATTGACACTGCGCTCTCTAATGTCACGATACTGTAAGCTGGGCTCCAGGGATGATACGAGGTTAGGAGTTGGGGTCAATCACGGGTGACAGTACAGATATTCCACACATCAAAGAGTTCTTATTGTTGGAAGGGTTGGCACTCCGGTTGATGGTATATTGGGACATCTTCTGCTCAATTGTTTCCTCTATCGCAGAGGAGCTGCTGGGCGTGGTTGGTAGGCGATATACCTATCTGTGTGAGAAACGCGGGGCTAGCTAAAAGGAAGAAAGAGGGGGTTAGCCTGCGATACAGCCTTGCAGCAGATAGTTACAATGTCCTGATAAAGGGCATTGTCTGTAACCGCTTTTACACCAAACCTGACCTTGATCACGGAGCCAGAACTCAACCACCTAGTGTTGAAGCTCACCGGTGATCACTCTGCTCTGAAAGATGTTTCCTTTGTACCTTTCCTATCTTGTTGATTTATTATTACTGGTTTCCTTGTTGCTAATTATGAATCGGAGAGGAGGAATTAGCACACCTGGTTTGTATACTATCTATTGGCATTCGCATATATGTCCGGCAATGATCGGGGAGCAGAGTGGAGGATAGTTCGGAATGCTAAATGCAAAGGGGACAGAAACTCACTATTGGAGTAGCATCTCTAGAGGGATTTCTGTGATCAAGTTCTCGGCGCTTTCTTACGGTCCTGGTGGTAGGGACGTAGCGCTGAGAAACCTCGGGTGTCCTCTATATAAACCGTGGGCTTCTCTCTAGATATGAAGGCCAAGAAAGAAAGATATGATACCCAGAATCCGGAGTTTTTTATCCTCCTTGTCTTCAGTTTATTCTCTCTTCCGGGGTCTTCCTAATCGCTACCTTGTAACAATGCCTAGTACCCAAGTAAATTAATTCTTTGTAAAATAGTCGAACTGGATATTCTACTTGTGGTATCACAATGCTGAAGTGTATGGCACAATATTGAGTGAACTGTTGCGATATTTGATTGTCGACTTTTCAAACATGCATTTAATAGCCGGTTACCCTCCTATTCGCTTTGCTCATAGTCAGGATAACCAAGTGTGACGCAAAAGCAAGTGTGACGCTCCACTTCTTTTTTTTTTTTGTGTAAATAGGCTTACATAATACAATATATTGAACCAAATGCTTACCTGTTCACTAAGTTCTAGTATTTCTGAAGAGGTTATGATGGTATAATTTAAGGTAATAAAATTAGCATTCCTTATACTCAAGTCACAAGATATCGGAGCAGAATCAGAAAGTGATGTTTGTCTATTGCTTCTGGAATTTGGAATTCATTGGGTAAGGGATCAGATTTGCCTAAACTTGGAAGCTGAATAGAACCAGGTTGATGGAAGAGCATAACTGATAAAATGGAAGAGCAGGATGGACCAAGTGAGTAGCTACAAGCCTGAGAATTACCACTGGCAGTTTAAGAACTGGGGGGAAGGATTGGTAGAGTGGGAGAGCTAGTCTAATCTTGAGTGGGAGTATGATAGAGCAAGACTGTAAAAACTTGAAGTATTGAATTGGCTGTTCTTGAGAGCAAAATTGGATGAGTGGAGAGTAGGATCAGCCAGCTGGGAAGCCCAGTTGGCCTAGGAGGCAGGATTGACTGTATGGGGGAGTAGAAATGCTGGACCAGCGGGAGATATTGATTTGCTGAGCGTGTGAGCAGAATTGATCTTCATGGAGAAATTGGTGTTACTGGATTGTAAAGACTTTGTTTAGGAGGAAGAAAAAAAAGTGGAGCGTCACACTTGCTTTTGCGTCACACTTGGTTATCCCGACTATGAGCGAAGCGAATAGGAGGGTAACCGGCTATTACTTTTCTATCCAAATTATGGGCGCTTGGCTTCTGTTTTAGGCTAGCCCATCCCGGTTGAGGATCACTGACCAACTGAAGGGATTTCTTATAGAAGTCCAAGTTTCAGATGAGCTTGATCTCAAGCCATCTATTAATTAGTGATGGACACGGTCATGATCGAGCATATAACGGGGGACATGCTCCATCATGATCTGATCGAGGGGACATCATAATTGAATGATCGATGAAACAGGGGACCCTGATCGAGTGATCGATCATGGCCACTACTAGAGTATGATCCATTTTGCAGTTATTCAATAAGCTAACGGCGCAAAGTCTGGCCGAAAGAATTGGTATCTAGTGTGCTGGTATACTCCCTTTGTGTAGGTTCATGGTATCATCCAATCACTAAGATTAGTAGAGTGATTAGTCATGATTCAAGATGATCGAGTTATACTTGATGACGGTCAACCATGATCGAGCAGTACCTATGATCGAGAATATAGTCGAGCAAAACTCAATCCTGATCTCACCGTCTCCATTGCTACTATTGATACATCGTTCCTTTTAACTGATGAAGGAGCGGGGGCGCAAATCACGATTTCAGGGACTCCGAAATTCACTCTTCCGGGAGTGTTTTCAATGACACCTGAGCCAACCAATGATTACCTTTGTTTAAGAACAATACTGATACTGCACCAGAGAATCCTCCGAGTAAACCACCCCAAAAGTGTGAACCCAACACCATTCATGTGGAGATTACACCCCGAAGTATGGCAAGTCAATAAAAACCGGAACCAGTAACGAAAGTAGTGCGCGCAGATAGACAGTCCGACTAGCAACCCCTAATTGCCCACATAGCAGTCATACCTAAAGTCGCTAGAGCCGCCGTGATCAGTGTTGAGCATGCGCTACACAAGTGAGCTCATCAAGTATCACTCGGCGTGGAACTCATCCTTGATAAATTTTGATAACAGGCCCCGGGCACATGCTCGCTGACCGGAAATCTGACTGATCCGATTCACATCGTAATCTATTATCAGAGAGCCTAAATCCACCTAGCTGACACTACGCCTTGCTGAAAAAACCACCATTCATCCAACTTCTCTCTCCTTCCGGAACTTGCTCATTGGTGGAGCCATATGGTGCTGTGGGGTCTCCGGTCCCTCTATTTTCAACCTAGATGGGACATACTAGTATGATACGGGAGTTGAGAATATTTCGGAAGTGGTCTGGCGATATTCTTTCCCTCCGGTATCACTTTTCGACGTGGATCGAGGGCGACGATAACCAAACGAAATGCTAACTATTTATACAAGGAAAACATGATATAACGACTCAGGAGCGGGGGGGGCTCTCTTGTTCAACAACAAACTCTCTCTAAAACCACGCTCGCAACTAACTAACGGCAAAGACAGGAGCATATATATCAATTAGCAGAGTCCTATCCTCCCATACCACCATACATACCCATACAATTACAAATATATTTCCCCTCCCTTACTCACCCCCATTCTAAGAAAAAAGGCTCCCACTATCCACAACCTCCCGGTATCCAGCTCTTTCAAGTTCGCTTCCGGCTCTTCCACTTTCTTACTACCCCACCACCCCAGCTTTCCCAACTTCGTTCCGACTAATGCATCGATCCGAAACCCCAGCGCATTCCCGCAGCCAAAATGCTCCCCCGAGACCCAAACCGCGTTTCCTAAGCCAAAGCAGGTTCTCAAAGTTATCCGAACCATGAAAAGAACCATGGTGAAATGCTGAGCATGCCGAGTAGAATCAAAGACCACCGAGAATCACCTCACGTGCTATTGGTGTGTGGGGAATCCGGTAGTTTTAAAGTGGCTTCTACAGTGCAAGGATAGCTCTCCCGGGCACAGGCTGCAGTATATTCTTCATTATTTCTGTGCTGACATACATCATGTTATCAAGCTGATCGCGGGAGAGTGGGACCAAGGAGTAACAAGAAATACCAGTCTGCAATCCCACGCCTCCCCTTCTCTCGTCTGTAGTGGGGGTGGCTAGGACGAGTACCGGAATCTGCTAAGTAAAATATCGCACAGCCTTGCTCCCAAAATTCTGGCACTCGCGCTGGTATCGTGACAAAATTTTATAGTTGATGTATTAGAGTTCTTTGTGTTTCTGTATCAGCCCAGGTGCCAGAGCTTTTAGAAGGCGGCTGGGAAATTTGCTAAGCCATATTTACGGTAGCCAGTCTCCTGTAGCAGGTATGCTCTCTATATGCTTGTTCAAAATCATCCTAAGAATCCATGCACTATAGTACACTGCTTTTCCTGTTTTTTAAAAACATGAAAAATACTCCATAATTATTATATAGCTTATCCGAATGATTCCGTCGCTCGAGAAAAAACAGTGGGAGGGAGAGGGGAGGGAGATAGGACAGGGGGGGGCACGGGCAGGAATTCATAGCGAGCGTAGAATTAAACAGGATATGATGAAAACCACAAGTGTTAAACTGAACTTCCCCACAATAATTGAACCACCGACGGGAGTCAACAGCATTTTGTAAACAGAACCCCATGAATCGTCACTCGGAGGGGTTAAACAGCAAGTTTTGGACTAGTGTGGTAACATGAGTACGAATTCCCATTTCACAGGGTTTCTCTCAGGTAATAATAGTGACGACGTTTGTGGGTAGCTCCGATGAGCAACGTGCTGAAAACAGGGAGGAATGGCTATGATCCCGACGAGGCGGCGTACCTTGGCCTTAAATCGCGTGATGGGTCGCCGCCTCAGAAGCTTGTAGCAGCGCTATCACCCCCAAGTGACCATGCCAGGTTGCCCGCATGAGCGGGGTTTTCCCCCGATGATCTGGCTTGCCGGGGTTGACCTCTTCCCTCCCAAGCAAAGCCCTTACCACCCCCTCATATCCATTCCTAGTAGCCCACGCGAGTGGTGTTCGGTCCCGCTTATCCGGCTTGTCGGGGTTGACCTCTTCCCGCTCAAGGAGAGCTCTTACCACTCCCTCATATCCCATCCTAGCGGCCCACGCAAGCGGTGTTCGGTCCCAGTTATCCGGCTTGTCGGGGTTGACCTCTTCCCGTCGAAGCAGAGCTCTTACCACCCCCTCATACCCCTTCTCAGCGGCCAACGCGAGTGGTGTTAGGCCCCAGTTATCCGGCTTGTCGGGGTTGATATCGCCTCGCCCGAGTAGTAATCTCACAACTCCCTCATGCCCCCCCTCGGCAGCATTCGAGAGCGGCGTTTTACCGGAACTAGATGGCTTGTTGGGGTCGACCCCTTCCTGCTCAAGGAACATTTTCACAATTTCATCATGCCCGTGTCGAGCTGCCCATGCAAGAGGAGTATGACCCCAATAATCCCCTTCATTAATATCATAACATTCCATCTCTAACAAAGCGGCTAGAAGTTCCATAATTCCGATGCCAGATGCGTAGTGTAGTGGGCTGAGATGGAAACCGCCATAATGAACAATCTGGTAATCGACAGATTTGGCGAAAAGAAATCTCCCCGATATGTGTCCATCATATTCGCGAAACAGCTGGAGGGCTAGCGACCTGGCGCAGTCCGAGAGCTCCCTTTGCGCGTGGGCCCCCCAGTATAGGGAGCAATATTCTAGAAAGGGTTTGTCATGGATGACAGTATTGGGATTGGCAGACGGATTGGCGGAAAGGGCCTTGACCTGTCCGGAATTCAGATATGTCAAGCATATCTCGGCCATTGCCGAGTGAGGTGTATCAAAAAGATCGTGATGAGCGGAAAGATACTCTCGCAGGGTAAAGTGGACCAGTCGTACAGTTGATGCCGCCTTATTCACAGTAATAAGCCCTTGACAGGAGTCCACCAAGATGGATATTGAAGGGACGTTGCCGGTATTAAAATCTGTAGAGCCTAGCTCGATTGCCAGGGCATGGCAGAGCTCATCCAGGCTCAATGGCCGTTCAGCATGACTAATCCACATTAAGGCTTCCATCCCGAGTCTCGATTTACCCCCACCCTGCGCCTTGATCCTCTTAATAGTCGCACCGTAAACACCCTCCAACCCCAATCCATCTCTCATTTTGCTAAGGGTTTCTCGCCTCCGATAGATTGTAGATTCTTGCAAGATTGCTCCGATATTTAAGGAAGCGAGCAGAAACCTAGATATATCAGCCGGTAATGTGATAGGATGAGGCGTCATGACCGATACCCACATTTCCGCTGTATTTTCAGGAACCTTCCTCAGAACTTCTGCCTCCAGACTCTCATCCATGGCATCCGGTGTTTCGTCCTCGTTTAGCCTGAAATGAAGGAAGCGGTCGATATCGCCCCTGGGAGGGCCTACGGATATACTTGTCACTCGTGCTGCGAGGCGTGTTTCAACCTCGACGCAAATATTGGGCCTGCCAGTCACAAATATTCGCGAGCCCGGGGAATTCTCCAGGATTTCTTTCAGCGAATCAAAAAGTCTAAATCGCTGCACAGGTGTGCACTCGTCGAGACCGTCAATGACCATAAACGTGCGCTGTGAGGACGTGATAAGTTGCAGCATCCTTACGATAGAAACAAGCTGCGGTTTGTATCCACTAACGGCCGTTTCCTGCTCTTGCAAGACCCGAGATATTTCCTCCGGAATCCTTTCCATCCCACTGATGAGTTGCTTCAGCAGGGAACCCAGAATACTGGTGGCTGACTGCTCTTCTCGCGCCGCGAAGTCGAAATAGAAGCACGTAACCGAGGTGTTTTGTCCTCTGCTCTGATCGCACAGCCGGTCTACTACTAGCGAACTGCCATCGCTGCTGGTTAGCAAGGGCTCATTTCTCTCTCCGAAGTATGATGGCTGTTACCTAATAAACGTCTTGCCTACACCCGGGCTTCCATAGCAAAACAGAACTTCTTTGTCACTATCATCTTCCCCAATAAGGCCGCTCCACCTTCTGAATTCCTCACTTTGCACGAGCCATTCCCCGACATCGCTAATACGGCGCTCCCGAATGTCCCGATGCCGTAAGCCGGGCTCCAGCGTCGGCAGCCAGGCTAGGAGTGTAGGCCGATCATCGCCGATAGTAGAGTTGCTCCACACATTAGTGTTGTAAGAGTTGGTAGTATTGAAGCACTTGTTGCTATCATTGATGGTGTATTGAGACATCTTCCACTCTATTGCTTGATCTGATGAGTAGGAGTTGCTGGTGGTAGTTGGTCGGCGATATTCCTGCGGATGAGAACAGCGGGGCTAGCTAAAGAAAAGAGGGGTTCGCGTGATACAGAAGCATCACAAGTATAACTCGAGTTCCTTGGCAAAAGTCACTGTTGGTAGCCAATTTGACACAAAAACGGACCCAGTCCACAGCGCCAGAACTCAACCGCTTTGTTCGCAAGTAAATCAATTCTGATTACAATAATAGGACTGATTCTAATTATGATATCTCAATCCTGGAACGTATGGTTCAATATTGGATGAACTGTTACGATGCGAAATTGGTGGTTTTCGAAACAAGTATCCTTTCTAGGGCGCCCATACAAAGTCTCCCGGCTTAACTTAGCTTTAGGATGAGCCGTGCCAATTGACGATCGCTGCCCAGATAGCAACGGAATTTCTTATAAACGCAAATTTAAGCTTTAGTACATCTTTCGCTACCCCTTGATGCATCTTCCCATTTAATTAGTTAAGCGGAGGTTCAAAGCGAGATCTCAGAAACTCCGAATTTTCGTCGCTTCGGTGCCTTTTTAGCGCTACGGTACTCGAGTACAGTACGGGGCATCAACAATGCTTAATTTTGTTCCATAAGTCGCCGAGAGACATTCCAAGTAAGCCTCTTCAGCACTATTGCCTAATATAATTCTTGTGGCCATTACACCCCGATGCATGGTAAATCCGTTAAACCCGAGATATTATCGGAAGTAGTGCCCCCAAATATGGTAGTGTCACACCTTATGACTGCGGCCGCCCTAATTTAGTTTGAGCGTGCACCACGCTCATGAGTTCAGACGGTAACCACTCGGCACCGGACTAACTTTAATCCTTGATAAACTTCCATGTAAACAACCTATCATACCTTGACCCCAGGCTCGCTGACCCGAACTCTAACCTAATTCGATTCTCATCGCAATCTATCATCTAAGTGTACCAAGTACTCGGGTAGGGATGAAAAAATCGGAAAAAAAGATCAGCAAGATGATCTGGGGAGTGAAGTAGAGAGGGAAGCACTTTGGAAAAAAATCAGGCTTGTATGACATCTGAAAACCGGATGGTGATTCAGGGAAGAAGTACCGGTACTTCGCTATTCCATAGTCTAACGTTGACTATCTCCTATGAAGCCAGCCTAGATCAACACTAAAGAGGCATGATGCGGGGATCCTGTCACTTTATGCAACAACCTGGATTTAAGATGTTTCGTAACCTGATCGCTTTTCACCCGCAGCCACATCGATCATCCCCTTCTTCCCTGTTTTGCCACCAGAAG
>Ga0307509_10002097_pt1 | contig 32857 bp, 27 predicted proteins | sample 10_EM_MG_FD_202245 | JGI IMG/M metagenome (GOLD analysis project Ga0307509, IMG submission 202245) | Populus trichocarpa ectomycorrhiza microbial communities from riparian zone in the Pacific Northwest, United States - 10_EM | ecosystem: Host-associated > Plants > Roots > Unclassified | place...
CGACCGGTGCTAGTCGCACCAGTTTCGTTGCCGCATCGACAGTGCCGAACAACCAGCGGTCTACCGCGACCCGGCGGGGGCCTGGTCAGTGGCCGTGAAAGTTGTCAATCCCAAAATCAAAATCCCACCTGTCAAGTCTTACAGCTTGTGCAATGCGGCAGTGAATTGATACATTCCTGACAAGAAGGCGGCCTGCAGTTGTACGAGCAGAGCCACCTCTCGAGCAAGACGTACCCGAGGGGGATTCCGATGAAGCTCAATGAAAGCAGGTGCGCCTTCGCGCACCGCGGGGAAAGCCTCGCTTGCACCGGCCCACGAGGGTACATGACGCAGATGCATCAATGCTCCAGCATGACGCGCATGTTGCGGCCAATGGCGCACAGGCATTGACCGGGATCCGGCACCCAGTCGTCGACGATTCCAAGCCGCCATTGCATCGCAAGGCGCCCCCTCGGTGGGACTGAAGCCGTCCACCAAGAATTTGATTCTGCAGTACAGGGATTTGAACGTGCACAAGCACCTCGGGGGAATTGTGGGAGGCAGCTTTCGCCTTGGTTCGTTGAGTAGGTGCGCCAGCGTGGCGCTGGCCGCGTTGACATTGTTGGCGAGCATCTCGTCTACGACCTTCGCTGCCATCGGCGACGGTGGGTCTGGCACCACAGCCTTTACGACGACGTACTTCGAGCACGGCAACCTCATCCGCGCCGGCGAAACCGTTCAGGCGCTGGGCCCGGACCTGATGGGCGACAGCATCAACGAGTACAGCGGCAGCTTGGAGTTCACGCAGAACGACGTGAGCCTGCCCGGCAACAATGCGCTGGCCGTCGCCGTCGGACGACACCTTTCCGTGGGCTCTCGGCAGACCGCGCTCGTTGGCGGGCTGTTCGGCGATTGGGATCTCGAGATTCCCCATTTGCGCACGCTGGCAGCGGATCTCCTCAACGGACAGCCGGCGGACTGGTATGGCGGGTACGTCGAGAGCTCGGGCACCTTCAACCTGAATCGTTGCAGCCAGTTCGTAAAGGCCTCGGCAGCATGGGGAGCCGTCGTCGGCCAATCTGTCTCGGTACATCCGAACAATTGGTGGGACGGCTACCGGATGCACATCCCCGGCTCAGGCGTTCAGACCCTGCTCAAGCGAGGGCCGGCCAACACGGCGCAGCCCTCCAGCGGTGGCCCGTATCCGATCGTCACGAAGGCGCACTGGCAGATCAGTTGCCTTGCCAGCCTGGCGAGCGGCGGTGCCGGAGAAGGCTTCCTCGCATTGGCGCCCGATGGCACCAGCTACCGGTTCGATCGGAAGGTGAGTCGCCCCTATGTGTCATACCGCCCACCGGGTGAAGGACCGTTGCTGTCGGTGCCCCGAACGGAGGTCTGGATCCTCCCCAGCCAAATCACGGATCGCTTCGGAAACTGGATTCAGTACACCTACGACGCCGCCGACGCTTGGAAAGTTTTGTCCATAGCGTCGAGTGACGGTCGGGTGATCACGTTCACCTACGTCACGGGCACGCGCCGCGTCCAAACGGTTTGGGACGGCACGCGAACCTGGAGCTATGGCTACAGCGCCAGCGGCGCCTTGCAGAGCGTGACGCTTCCGGATCAGTCGAGTTGGCAGTTCTCATTGGCGTCGCTCACACGCGACCCCTACTACGTGATCGACCCGACATGCTACGGAGGCGTCAATTCCACGATCACCTCTGGCGTCACCGACCAGAACTCGTACGTTGGGACGATCGTTCACCCGTCGGGTGCGACCGCTTCGTTCACCCTGAAGATGACCTGGCACGGGCGCTCGAACGTCCCGGGTTCCATCGCAGGATGCGAAGACCCGGCGCAGATCAACTACGTGCCGACCCTCTTCGCGAACTACTCGTTGACGAGCAAGACGCTCAGCGGACCCGGCCTGCCCGCAATGACGTGGCAATACGACTACGGCACGGCCAATGGCAGCTTCGCGCCCTGCAATGGATGTGTGAGCACCAAGGCGGTCACCGTCACCGATCCGTTGGGCAATGTCACGCGAGACACCTACGGGACCCTGTTCGGGGTCAACGAAGGCCTGCTCGTGAGCAGCGATGAGGGGTGGAATGGCGGGACCGCGCTGCGAACCACAGGCCTGACCTATCAGGCCTCGAACGCAGGGCCCTACCCGGCCCTGATCGGCACATCGCAGGCCATCAGTGACGCGATGAGTGCGATCCATACGCCGCAATCGGCCAGGGTGATTACCCAACAGGCAGCAACCTTCGCACAGAGCGTTTTAGGCTTCGACATCTTCGCTCGCGCAACCAGTTTGACTCGATCGAGCAGCCTCGGCTACAGCCGCAGTGAATCGACCGCGTACTATGACCATGCGAGCCTTTGGGTGCTTGGCCAGACCGCTAGCCAGACGATCGCCGGCACTGTTGCCGCAAGCACAAGCTTCGATCCCGCCACGGCATTGCCGAGCTCCACGTCAAGGTTCGGCAAGCTGCAAGCCGGCTATGTATTCAACGCCGACGGCACCCTGTTCAGCGTCAAAGACGGGCTGAACCAGACGACGACGTTCACGAACTACGTGCGCGGACTTCCTCAGAACATCGGTTATGCGGACGGCACCGGCATCAGTGCCGTCGTCAACAACATCGGCACGCTCAATAGCGTGACCAATGAGTTCGGCACGACCTGGACCTTCACCTACGACACCATGGGCCGGCTGTCGGGCAAGATCCCGCCCGCTGGTGACCCAGTCGCCTACAACCCAACCACTTACAGCTTCGTGCAAGTGCCCAGCGCCGAGTACGGCCTGGAAGCGAACCACTGGCGCCAGAGCATCGCCCAAGGCAACGCCGTCACCGTCAACTACTTCGACGCGCGTTGGCGCAAGCGCCTGACCATCACGTATGACGCGGCCGACCCGGGAACGACGCAGCGCATGCAGCGCTTCGACTACGACCCCTACAACCGCACGACCTTTGCCGCCTATCCGGCCCGTTCCATCGCTTCGGCGACCAGCAGCACGCCGGGCACGACAACGAACTACGACGCGCTGGGCCGGGCCACGCAGACTTTGGCCGACAGCGAACTGGGCACGCTCACGACAAACACCCAATACCTCGCCGGCTTCCAGAAACAGGTCACCAATCCCCGCGGCGTCGCCACCACCACGAGCTACCAGGTCTTCGACGAGCCGAGCGAGTCCGCGATCACCGGCATCGTCGCCCCCGAAGGCGTGAGCGTGTCCATCGGCCGCGACGTGTTCGGCAAGCCGCAGTCCATCACGCGCGGCGGCCCCAGCGTTGCCAGCGGCCCGGCCAGCGTCACGCGCAACTACGTCTACGACGCGAATCAACTCCTGTGCAAGATCATCGAGCCCGAGATCGGCGCCACGGTCCAGTTGCTCGATGCGGCCAACAACGTCGCCTGGCGCGCCACCGGCCTGGGCCTGACGAGCGCCTCGAGTTGCGACACCAGCAGCGTTCCCGGGGCGAGCAAGGTGAGCTACACCTATGACGCACGCAACCGGCTGCTCGGCACCAGCTTTGCGGATGGCAGCCCGGCCATCGGGCGCACCTACACCGCCGACGGGCTGCCCGCGACCGTCACATCCAACAACTCGACCTGGAGCTACACCTACAACAACCGGCGGCTGCTCACCCAAGAGAGTCTGGCCTACGGATCGACCTACAACATCGGCTGGAGCTATGACGCCAACGCGCACGTCAGCCAGCTGGGCTACCCGGATGGCGCAACGGTCGCCTACAGCCCGAACGCGCTAGGGGAAGCCACGCAGGTCAGTGGCTACGCCAGCGGCATCGCCTACCAGCCCAACGGCGCCGTGGCCGGCTACACGCTGGCCAACGGCACCGTCCACAGCCAGTCGCAGAACGTGCGTGGCCTGCCGCTGGTCAACAGCGATGCCGGCGTGCTGCAAGACCAGTACAGCTACGACGCCAACGGCAACGTCTCCGCCATTGCCGACCAGCAAGCGGGCGTGAGCAGTCGCAGCATGGGCTACGACGGGCTGGACCGGCTGACCGCAGCCAACTCGCCCGGCGTCTGGGGCAGTGCCAACTACAGCTACGACGGTCTGGACAACCTGCGCACCAGCGTGGTCGGCAGCCGGAGCTCGGTGCACGCCTACGACGCCGGCAACCGCCTGAGCACCATCAACACCAACGGCAGCTACACCGGCTACGTCTACGACGCCCAGGGCAACATCACCGGGCGCGGCAACCAAGGCTTCTTCTTCGACCAGGGCAACCGCATGACCTTGGCCAACGGCCTGGCCAGCTACACCTACGACGGGCTCGGGCGACGAACCAGCATCAGCGGAAACGACGGCAGCTACCGCCTGCAGGTCTACAGCCAGGGCGGGCAGTTGCTGTATGGCACCTTGCAGCAGGGCACGTCCGTTAGCACGCGCTACGCGTACCTGGGCGGCAAGCTGATCGCCGAGACCAACAGCGCTACCGGGGCCACGACCTACGTCCACACCGACGCGCTGGGCAGCCCAGTCGCGACGGTGGGGACCACCTTCGCGACGGTGAGCTACAGCTGCCCGTCGGGGTGGACGCTGTCGGGCAACACCTGCACCCAGGTCACCAACAACACGGTGGCCGCCACGCTGGCCGGCTACAACTGTCCGTCGGGCTACACCTTGTCGGGGTCGACGTGTTCCCTGACGACGGTCACGACCAGCACGGCCACAGTGAGCTACAGCTGCCCGTCGGGTTGGAGTCTGTCGGGCACCAACTGCATCAGCAGCACCTCAAGCGCGGCCACGCCGGTGTACGCCTGCCCGTCGGGCTATACGCTGTCGGGGTCGAGCTGCTCGCGCACCGCGACGGCGGCCGCCACCGCCAACTTCAATTGCAATGGGCACGGGTCGCTGGCGGCCTACGCGGGATCGCCCTCGGGCTACAAGTGCATCGCGCAGAACGTTCTCTTGAAGCAATACCCCGATCCCTATGGGCGGTGCCAGGAAATTGCCGCCTCAATGGGGCTGCCCTTGGTCGCCACGCCCACAATCAGTGGCGGTCTGCAGTGCGTGATGGGGCCGTTGGTGACCTACTCCTGCCCGGCGGGTGCGAGCCTGTCGGGGACCACCTGCACCAGCACGGTGACGCAGGCGGCCACCGTCAGCAGCTACACGTGCTCGTCGGGCACGGTGTCGGGCAGCAGCTGCGTGACCACCAGCACGAGCGCGGCCGGCGTGAGCTACAGCTGCCCGGCGGGGCAGACGCTGTCGGGGTCGAGCTGTAGCCAGTCCAGCACCGCCACGACGGCAGGCACGCCGTACTACAGCTGCCCGGCGGGGTACACCTTGTCGGGGACGACGTGTTCGGTGCAGGGCACGGCCTCGACCGCCGCCACGGTGGTCTTGAGCTGCCCGAGCGGGGGGACGTTGTCGGGGCTCAACTGCGAGGGGGTCGTCACCCGAACGAGCTATGAGGCCTATGGCAACACGGCCGCAGGTGCCACGCCGCGGGACATCGGCTTCACGGGGCATGTGAATGACGCAGATACCGGCCTCGTGTACATGCAGCAGCGGTACTACGATCCGATCGCAGGAAGGTTCCAAAGCGTTGATCCGGTCACGACCGATGCGAACTCCGGACAGAGCTTCAACCGCTATGAATATGCGAATAGCAATCCATATCGGTATACCGATCCAGATGGGCGGTGCGTTGAGGATTTCTGCATTGGCGAGGCGATTGTTGTAGGACGTTTTGTCTGGGGCGCGTATCGTGCATACCGCGCAGCCGAACAAGTCGCGAAGGCTGTTGAGGTGATTCAAGCCGTTGGCAACAAGGGAGGTGATGCGACACCAGCTCCAAGTCCGGCGGCCGGTGCACCAGAGGCCGCACCGGCACCTCCCGGCACGCAGGGTTGCATCTATTGCGTCAAGGGCGAGAACACAAGTTCTGGCAAAGACTACATTGGCTCCACAGACAACATGGGAAATCGCCAGCGTGACACGTCGGACGGTCGAAACCGCGAAGGGGCTGATATCGTGGGCACGTACCCTAAGGGAGACCGCGACGCACGTCGTACGAAAGAACAGCAGGCGATCAATGACAGAGGCGGTGTTGACAAGCTCGATAACAAGCGCAATGAGGTCGCGCCGAAGAATTGGCCTGATAAGAAAATTGAGCCGCCAAAGGAGTCCCCAAAGCAATGAATGACGAGATCAAGTTGAATCAGCGACCGATACCAGAGGCCGCCTTGCGCGACGAGGATGCAGTCGAAATGCTGCGAGTGTGGATTGCGGAGCGCGGTCTCCACTGCTCGATGAAGATTGGCATGTATCGCGAGACGATGAACGTTCCTGAAGAAAAGGCATGGGGCACGATCCTTGCCGATGTGGCTAGACACGTTGCCAACGCGTTGGAGTCGGGCTACTCGACCGATGCGGCCGAGTCGCTGCAGAAGATTCGAGACAGCTTCATGAACGAGCTCGAGGCTCCGACTTCGGCGGCAAAAGGCGACTTCGTGCGTAAGCACTGACCCGGCACGTTGACCACAGCCGTGGTCAGCCTCTGAAGTAAGGCCCTCTCGCAATGGGCGTGATGAACCGCCTGCCCACTTGCGTGGCCGGGCGAGCCTCTGGCCTGGGCGGTGCTCACCAAGGGCGAGGCATTCAAGCTGCCGGCGTAGCACGCACATCGATTGAACCCACCACCGCGTGACGACAAAGCGTTGATGCGCAAAGGTTGGACCTGCGCGGAGAGTGCCTGATCATGTCAAGGAGCCGGCTGCCGCCGGGCTCGACTAACGAATGAGGCCCCTGCGTGCGTCTTCCATCAGGGTCCGCAGTCCATTGCGCGACTGCATCAATGACCGGTTGTAGTTTGTCCAGTCCGCACCCTTTGCACTGTCATCGAGGCAACGACCCGGTGGCCACAGCCCCAATTCCATTGACGAATCGCTTCGCAATTCGTCATGGCCTGTCTTTGCTTGACAGATGGGGAAGCCCTTGTAGTTTGACTTAAGTGGACCGCCGTAGGCTGGTTCGCTTGAAGGAAGGGTTACGCCGCAGTTCGGCCGAGTATTGCTTCAAACCGCCTTGTAAGGAGATCACGGAGCTCGGCGTTGTTGCGGTACTCAGGTACGTTGTGAACGGCCAGATCAAAGTGCAGGGGCGTACCAAGCTTTCGGTAGAGGATGGGCTTCTTGTCGATTGCATGGGCGTAGCCGACTTCGTAATAGACATTGGGTCGCTCGTAAGTTAAGTCAGCGATCAGATACTCGCAGCTCCGAATTTCTTCAAGAATGACGTTGGTAATCTGGTCTTGATGTTGAATTTCGTCCGCGCGGTGTGCCTTGATGCCAAATGCGGCGCAGACGCTGCGAATGGTGTCCAGCACGTCAGCGAGCTCAGGTTTGTTGGGATCCATCGCCATGATGATGAACGCTGTGCGCCGCTTCATGGGTGGCGCACTGCCTGCTTCCGGCTTCGACGATTGTGGCTCGGTGGACAGTAGCGGATATCCGAATGGTGAGCCCTGAATCTGATAGCTCTTCTCCATGGCCGCATCCAGCGTGGTGAAGGTCAGCGGTGCGTCATAGCCGTGCGGCCCAGTGAGGAAGTAAGTTGTCGGCCTACCCGCCGGAGTCGCGGCTGTTCCGCCGGTGAAGAACGGGAGTACTTCGGACAAGGTGGAAATGGCGATGCTTGTCTCCGGTTTGGAGAGTCCAGCCAGCTTGGAAATTTCGGGGAAAGTGATCTCGTTGATACCTGGATTGCGGCGAATCTCGTCTCGAACAGCCAACGCTATCCGTTCCGCGTTCGCGAGCACAGGGTCATCAGATTTGAAAAGTCTGAGTCCAAGGACCGTCACGCGATCGTTGCGATAGAACCGCGAGTCGATCAGACCCGGTTCAAAGTCAATTGGCAGCTGATCGAACAGCCTAGCCCGCGCAACTCGCGGATCGAAATCGTCAGTGCGGGCTGCGTACTCAAGCCAAATGCGATGGGCGTCTGGGAATCGGTGATCGAGCAAGGTGTTCATGCGGGATTGTGCTCCGATGAGACTGCGATCATTTCCTGTGACCTAACGTCTGACTTAAGCGGCGTGTCGCACGGTCGTCTGCTTGAAGGAAGGCTTAGGGTTGGGTGTCAATGTGCAGTCAATATACTTGTGAACGATTCTATGCATGCCACCTCTATGCCGTCGGTTCGGAGCAAACCAGCAATCGGTCCTTTGCCAGTTTTCAGTATTTCAGCCTTCCTTCCGCTTGCCTTTCTCGTCGGGTCGAAGAAGTCCACGTCTTCCGCGACAATCCATGGACGCGTTCTTTTGCATACTTGAGTCAGACCGTGCGCGACACGCACGTAGCAGATATCTCGGCCTTTCGGAAGACCTGCGGAGTTGTATCGCTTAGGAAGTCCCTTGTCTGAGGAAGGCTCAATTTCATAAAGCCAGCCACAAAGTAGAGCTTCCGCAAGCCAAGCGCCAAACCATTCTTCGGCACCCTTGCAGACACCCCTCCATTCGCTTTCGATGATGCAACCGTCATCGACGAAGGCAACGCTCTTTGAGCCTAGTGACGAGAAGAGGGGAATGGCAGAGCCGGTGCGCTCACCGTGAGGCTTTCCTTGGAAGGTTTCGTAGAAGAAGGCATGAAAGACATTTGCGTCGATGACCGTGGCGAGCATTGCCAGGAGCCTCAGAACTTAAGAGAAAGCTGTGACATACGAATCTTCGCAAGCCTCTTGGCTTCCTCGAGCTTTTCCGGAAAGAAGCCCTTTGGCCATTCCTTGGTGAATTTTCCCTCCGCGTCCAAGTCTAGTACGACAATCTCTTTGCTCGTCTGTGCGGCCGCAGACTCGCTCGCTGAGGCGACGTCGTTTGTCACGTAGAAAAAGCGAACGTGATTGGGGTCAATGGTTCCACTCGCAACGTGCTGCTGAAGGCGGAGGATCATGTGTTCGCTATGGGTCTCGACGATGACTTGGATTTCCGCCTCGTACAGGTCCGCGAGATAGTCTCCGAGTTCGGCTTGGGCCTTAGGGTGAAGATGCAACTCCGGCTGCTCAGCCATGTAGACCGATCCGGCTCCAAGTGCGTATCCTCCGGCGAGAAAGGGGATCACTTGACTGTGGCCGTATCCAACATCCGCGATGTTCTGGTCTTCGCGGCTAAAGTAGTTCTTGACCCGCAGTTCAAAGTGACGATCTGAGATCGCCGAAATTGTGGCGCTGTGGGCCATTTGAGCCTTCTGAAGCCAAGAATTGATCCGGTCACCCAACGTCGCTTTCCCGGAGCTGTCGTTTTTTTCTCGAGTCCCTCGAGATTCGCTAGTCGCCAGCAGCGACGTCATGTTTTCCCCACTGGCGCCAATTCGCTTGCTGCGTTCCCCGGTGAACAGGTACGTTCGGGCGGGAGGCGTCCTGAGTGGACCTAGATAGTCAGTGTGAGAGATCAGGGCCGTAAACCGCGAGTTGAGTCGAGTCAGATTTCTGATGACATCAGGTCCGTTTGACTCGTTGAGCTGATTGATGAACCTTCGATATTGAGTATCTTTGTCGGGATCGGCGAAAAGCCCCAATCGGTTCGAGAACGGAACGGGAATGAAGTGACGAACGCGAAATTCGCGCGATATCGCGTTCTTGAGGGTTGGCGGAATCTCAGTACTACCAATCTTCTCAACGTTGTAGCGCCGACCTTCGGTGGAGTACCGAAGCGAGATCGCGTGAACATTGTCAATTTTTATGGAAATGCTCTGCGCGTAGATCTCCCGCTCCTCCTGTCGATACTTGAAGACCACATCGAACGATGCGCGACTCTTTGGGGCAGAGGCGTTGCTGGCTATCGAGTTGAGACTGGGGACATCAATGTCAAATGCAATCTCCAATGGTCTTCCGCGATGGTTCTTGTACACAATGTCGCGAAAGGTTCCAAAGTCCCCGAATGGGCCATTCAGTAGCAGTGGCACTTGGTCGTCGTAGCTATCAACCGTCTGGCAGATTAGCCTGAGTGCGGCCAGAAGCGAGGATTTGCCGGAGTTGTTCGGTCCAACAATGATGTTCAAACGGCGCAGATCAAGGTTAGCGTTCTGGAATCGCTTGAAGTTTCCGAGGGTCAGCCGTTTGAACATGGTGTCGTTGTCGCCGCAGGGGGATCTGCAAAATGTACCGGCTGCAACCCGGGCAGATCGAAATCTTGAACAGGGTTTGCCCTACCAACAACAGGTATCACCGATGCCTCTGGATCCTTCAATGCGTGAAGCAGGCTCACGGTCGGGTTGTATCGTGAGGCCGAACGAATACGCAGACTAGCACCCCCTGCGGGCTTCTGCGACACCTAACGTTCGACTTGGGCGGCGTGCCTTAGAGCGGGTCTGCTTGAAGGAGGGATTGGGCCTCACCGAACGGGCTCTCGCCAGAAAGACTTATGACTCTGCGATGTTAGAGCGAACTCTCGCCGTACGTACTTTAGGCCGGTGCCATTTGTGTAGACGGCGCCCGGCGCACGCCACTTGATGAACGACGGCCAGTTGCTAGGCTGGTAGTGCAGTGCTTCCAAGTGGAAGAGCGCGTCCTCGTTCGCAGATTTCGCCTCTTCGGGTGTGACGACGCGATATCGGGTGTGGTCGCCTTCCACCTTATCGCGCACTGCTACGTGAAAGCGTCGTCGCTCTCGAAGCCGACGAGACTCTGCCGCGGAGTATTGGCTGATGATCTCGCCGGAGCATGAAATGTCGTGCAGAAAGACGTTTGCAAAGCAGTTGAGAAATTGGTGCTGATTGAGCGCGCGTACATCTGTGTCGCGCCGAACTTCGACCCAACCAGACTGATGAGGAATGCTGTAGACGTCTCCATCGTAGGCGACGCAGGCAATCTTTGGCGTGAGAGGGAGAAGTGCCAGAGCGCCAGAGGATTGCAGGCCAAATGAGCGACCGCGAATGCGAATGTCTTCGAGGTACCATCGATTCGTGAGGATTGCCGGATCGTCCGATGTCACGAAGGGAACGGATGTGCGATTCCGGACCAGGCAAAGCTTGAGGTCATCCATCATCTGCATGATGTCTGCGTATGTACGCATTGCAACCTGGACGGCTTGCTTGATGCCAAAGCCGAAAGGGGGGGCTTCGTCTCCCGCGAATTCGCTGAGGTCGGCTGCCATCTCTACAGAACGACGTGACGCTGCCTCGGTTCGCATGTACTGCAGCAGCCAGAACTTCAAGAGAACTGCTCGATGGCCAGGCCTCAAGGCTTGTCCTGGTGCCCGAAGGTCTCTGACGACTGATCCATATGCGCCTTCCACGGTACGAATGGCTGATTCGAGCAGTTGGTCCTTACCGTAGAAGTAGTCACCTGAGCACTGGTTTTTAACGGGCGCGCACGGAATGACTCTCTTGCGATCAAGGTTGAACACGTTGATCGCGGCGTCACCTTCGTCCTTCGTGAAAGGTCGGAGGTGGCAGCGGGGAACGAAGTGTTGATTCTTATTGCTCGCCATCGAAGTCCGGCGGGGTGCTGCCGATCGTGGTGCGCGAGGTGGCTTCTTGTGAGGCTAACGTTTGACTTAAGCGGACCGCCGTAGGCGAGTTCACTTGAAGGAAGAGTTTGCCATTCGGTGACTCAAACGCGGAAATGAACGACGACCATACTTCATCTGGTCACGAGAGACCGCACAATTGGGCGAATGCTAGCTCACGCTTGTTTGACTTAAGCGGCCTGCCGTAGGCGGGTCCGCTTGCAGGAAGGGTTAGGTTGCGTTCTCGCTACGAGCACGATCTCGCAATAGTAGAAAGCGCATCGTTAGGTAGCCTGGCAACTTCTGGAAGCGGGAACTGTACGCGGTTGTCGTTATTGGACTCGCCCAGAGCTGTACCGGTTGCCGCCATCCACCCCATCGTCTTGACCATCTCGGGAGTTTCCGCGAGTTGCAGTTCAAGCGCATGTGCCGCCGTAGCAATCTGGTTCCGTTCGTCGCTCCACGCGCCGGTAACATTTGGAATTCGCTGCGATTCCGAGAGCCAATTGTTAGCCGAGCGCCATCGTCGGCTGAATTTCCGTCAGCGAACGCTTGTTTTCGCGTCGAGTCGCGAGCCAGAAAGACCAAATATCTGTTAAAATTCAAATACTTGCAGTAGTCACTGATATCTTAAATTTCTACGTTTCCGTGTGCCAAAGCGAAGCCGAAATCTTGGTTTTGCTGATTACGGTACTGACTCGCAAATCTGCAAGGGCCGGTTGCCGGCCAAGCCAATCTTGAGGCTTGGCTAGGCTCGATACACCGCCGTCAGCCTGCTTCCCAGCACACGCTCCCTTTAAGTCTCCCACCGCTCTAGTTCCGCTCGCCGAGCGCCGCCGAACGCGTCCATACGCGCCAGGCGAAGCCGCTGCATTGACTCGTCATTCCCGATGGGCGGTGCGCGGCTGTGCGCGCTTCGCGGGCGATCACCACCACGAGGTACGACATGCTCCAACAAATCGCCAATGTCATCGCACCGCACACCGATCAAGCAACTCCACCGCCACCTATCTTGCTTTCCTCCAAGCCAAGACCGCGACGTTCCGCAAAGTCTAGAGGCGAGCCACTGCGTACGTCGACCTCTGACGCATACAGGAAGGACGTGCGATATGCAGCCCCTTGGTAGTCCGCTATTCAGACGCTTCGACCGCGGCGGCGATCCAACCGCTGATCGGCTGCAGGGTGCTTTCGTCAGCGTCGTGGTCAAGAAGTGGGTCGCTGCGATCGGCATCGATGCCACTCCCTATTCGGCTCACAGCTTGATCATTGGCAAGCGCAGCGAGATGTCGCGGGGGATGCTGTGAGCGCGGGCGATGGCTCGAAGGCCATGCCAATGCCACGACTCAAAACCGGGCAGGTGGTTGCGACGCCAGGCGCATTGCGAATGCTCGAACAAGCAGGGGTGAGCGCCATGACGCTACTCGCGCGCCATGCATTCGGCGACTGGGGAGAACTTTGCGAAGAAGACCGCGTCGCCAACGAAGGGGCGGTCGCATCGGGAGGCCGGGTGTTCTCAAGCTACGAAGTGGGCATCGGGCTCAATGCGACGAAGGTTTGGGTCATCACCGAAGCGGATCGTTCTTCAACTTGCTGTTTGCTGCCGGAGGAGTATTGAGATGCCACTACTCCGCACGACTCTGCATCCCGGCGTCATGCCCGCCGATACGAAGATGCGCGTCAGATACCAACGCGGCCCGCACCTGATGGCTGGCTCACTTGACGGCGCGTGTGGCGTCTACGCACTGTGGTCCGCGCTCATCGCACTCGGCGTGGCGACCAGGGCGCAGGTGCTTTGCCTGCGCTACAGATTCACCGACGATCAGTTCGAGGAGGCCTGGGTACGAGGTCTCGACACGTTCTTCCTCGGCTCTGACGATGACGAGCTTGTGGCGCTGTTGCAGACGGTAGACCGATGCGTTTGCCACAGGCTCTGCAAGGGGCCGATGCGGAGTCAGGTCGCGTTCGTGACCAACAGCCTTCGCAGCGAAGAGGTCGTGTTGCTCGGTTTGGAACACGCCGGCACGCCGGGCGGGCACTGGGTGTTGGCGGTCGGCCTCGAAGAGCTGGCGACAGACGGGCAGTCCAAGCTGATTGGGATTCTGTGTCTCGACTCATCCGAGCCAGCCCCGCAGTTGTTGCGCTTCAACGCGCGTCTTGAACTGGATTCGCCCCACTTCGGCGCAAGCCGTGTTCGCTATCGAAAAGCGAATGGCGACGCACACGCGATGAAGATCATCACGGCCATTGCGCTGAAGCGTCGGCCGTTGCCAACGCGGTCCTCCCGAAAGAAGGAAGCAGGCCAATGATCAGCCATCGGTATCTGTCAGGGCTGCGGATCGGCCATGAGCTGTTGTATCGAGTTGGAGGGTCGACGAAGGACTCCAAGGGCGGGAGCTGGGACGCGCTGCACCTTCGACAGGCGGCGATTGATCGAGCGTGTGGACTCTCGTGCGTGCTGATGCTCGTGATGCTGGTCGAGGGCGTGCCGCGTGACCACGCTGTATCAGTTGCCTGGTCCGTGCGTCCAAGACTCAAGAAGATTTGGTCCGTCGCGAAGGCCGGCTACTTCCGCGGTACGTCACCCGCATCGCTTGTGCGTCACCTGGAAGCTGCCTGTGAAGACCGGCAGGTGAGCCAGCTTCGAGGCTCACACTCAGAGCTCTTCGCGTTGGTGGCTGAAGAGGTCGCGCGCGACAACGTGGTACTGCTACTAATCGGCGCCAGCGCCAAGGCGCAATTGCACTGGGTCATGCTGGTCGGCGTTGAGAGCGTAGCGCGGGCGCGACCGACAAAGGGTAGGTCACGCAAAGGCCCTGAAGCTGCCGCGCTGCTCGGGCTGGACCCCGAATCTCCGGCGCCCATCTGCTCTGCCTTCAACTGGCGCTTGCCGCGGCGCAACGGTAGGGATAGGCCACGAGCCACAACCCTCACCACGGGCGGGAACGAGGAGTACCGGGAACTCCAGGGTGCAGTGGTTCTACATCGCGCTCACGATTGAAAGCGAGGGTCGTCACTCAGGGCGGGATCGAGCAGCTCGCGGGGGTCGACTTGAAGCGCAACGGCCAGACGCTGAATGTTCTGGATCGACAGATTTCGCAGGCGCCGCTCAACTGAACTGATGTAGGTGCGATCAAGCGACGCCCGGTCGGCAAGCTCCTCTTGGGAGATTCCCCGCGCGACGCGCACGCGTCTGACGTTCGCGGCGAACAGGTGCTGCAGGAACAACGGCTCAGTCTGAATCGACTTCTGCTGCCGAGCGCCGGCCACAACTCGCCCTTGTGCATGTCTGGCGGGCTTTGGAGCAGGCGTCGATTTCACGATTGAGATGCTCTAGCGACGAAGACTTAGAGGCCACGGACTTTGAGTCTCATTTGGATACACTCGTGCACCAATCGAAGGCGATTGCTTCGGCGCAACGGCGGATAAGGGGCCTCATCGAAGCCCCTTCGTGTGGGCCGAAACGAGACTCAAAGTCGTCGGTCAAATACGGGAGGAATGACATGGGGACGATCTTTTGCCGAGGCTGCGGCGTTCAGATTCACGAAGACGCGCAATGGTGTCCTCACTGCGGAGCGCCTCAGGTTCGCGTGGCGAAGCACTCGGAGGGGGAAGTCAGATCGCCTTGGGTTGCCTGGACGGCGCTTCCGTTTTCGCTGATCGCGGCAAACAGCCTGTTCGCGGATGCCTCCTGGAGTCGCGACGAGATCGTCGGCGGTTGCGTTGCCGGTGCAATCGCCATCGCACTTCCGGTCATCTCGCTTGCTCAGAAGCGCCCGGGCAAGGCGATCGCGATCGTTGCGCTCGTCACCGGTCTCATCGGATTTCTCGCGGCCGCCGGCCATCTCAACTGAAGTCATTCAACCCACAACAAGGAACAGCTATGACAACCTTCGTCCATTGCCGCGGCTGCGGCGAAAAGATTCACGAATCTGCGCCGACATGCCCGAAATGCGGTGCACCCCAAAGCTTGGCAACAGCCGTCAGTCCAATGTCACCCGCAGGGCAGGGCGGTGGCGCCTCGGCGTCCGGGTACAGCGCAGTGCCATGGTTTCGGCGACGCTGGTTCATCATCCTGTGCCTGCTCACGGTATCGCCGATCGCCGGCGTGCTGTCGCTCACGGGGCCGCTGTACTTCGCATCCAAGTCGCAAGTTCGGCCGTTTCCGAAGAGCATCACGATCGTGCTGTGCATCGCCTCGGTTGCTTGGTTCATCCAGTTGTTTTCTCGGGTCGGCACATCGACGACAGGCTGGTACTCGATCGCAGTGATCATCGTCGCGCTGATCCTTGGCTTCAAGAACCAGTGGCCTGAGAAATAGTCGGCCGGCCATTCCCATTCATTCTGAGAAGGACGGCGCATGGCTATCAAATGCACTTCGATGTTGAATCCGGCGCCGCTTGTCCCCATGTCCGACGGCGTCGAGTTCTTCGTCACGGAATGCGAGACCGTTCCGGCGCCGGACGCGACACCGTTTGCCGCGAAGTCTGAAGTGTTCCGAGAGTGCACTGTGATGGTCAGCTTCGCCAAAAGCGACGCAGAGCGCGCGGCACTTCGGCCACTTCGGCACGCGCTGGCGTTCGGCCGGACCAGTCCGGAAGTCTGCGACGGTCCGGAATGGTTCCAAAAGCTGCCAAAACGGCTCTCGGCGTGTTTGGAAGCTGCCGGCCATGGCTTGGTGGCCGCCGTGGTCTACGCCGGCTCGGACGACGATTCGGACGCGGAAATCGTCCAAGCTGCCGTCGACGCGCTGCACGCGTCTTTCGGAGCCAGTCTGGCCGCGCTGGTCGTGGTTTCCGGCGCCAGTCACCGGTTCGCATCAGTTCGCGGCACTTCCGGGTTCGTTCGCGGGGCACGTGGCACCAGCGCAGAAACGGCGCGTTCGATGTTTCTATGCCTGGCGATGTTGACGGCACCGAAGACTCAGACCGGCATTGATGTGGTCGACCTCCTGCCGGTATTGGGTACCGCATCAACGCCGACGGTATTGGCTGACACCTTCTGGATGCGCGAGGGCGAGGGGCACTTGATCCCAGTCTCCGACATTGATGCAAATGCGGTGCGCGGCGCGAAGCACCTCGTCGCAATACCTTTCGTCGATGGACCATGGGGCCGGCAAGAGCTGAGCCGATTCAGCCAGGCGGCGATGGCCATCGCAAGTGGATCAGGCGGCGCGGTGATCTTTGCTGGCGACGGCGCGATTGCTCCCAGCTTGGTGCCGACCTGCGTCGCCGCGACCGTGATCCTTTGCCTCGCGTCAAGCGAATAGGCCGCAGGCACGCCTATGAGCAGGAATCGGATATGCAAGGCCGCCCGTGGGCCACGGATAACCATCATGCGCTTTCCGCGCCTACATAAAACCCGAACAGGGAGAACAACATCATGATGAAGAAGCTGTCCGTTTCAATGTCTGCCCTCGCGGCGTGCGTTTGTATATCCGCCGCCGCGCAGACCGTCCCGACCGCCAACGGAACAGGTGCAGCCCCAGACGACTGGTTGCTGGTCAAGGGAGGCCCGGCCTGGTGGTATAGGACGTCGCCGAGCGTGCGGCCCGTGGAACTCAGGAAGCGAGAGCCGAATCCCGCTGAGCAGCGCGTGATCGACAAAGCGCGCACCCTGTTTGCGAACCGCGCCGCCAAGGCCATCGCATTGATGGATGGCGACACCGTGCTCTATTCCGAGTTCAAGGCCCCGGCCGATGACGACTCCGTCTTCCACGGCTTCTCGATGGGCAAGACGGTCACAGCGATGGGTGTCGGGCAGGCGATCTGCGCCGGCAAACTGGCGCTGGCCACGAAGGCGGAGGAAGTCGTGCCTGAACTCAAGGGCAGGGCACTCGGCAACGCGACCGTTCGCGACCTGTTGCGCATGGCGTCAGGAGCGGCGGAACCGAATCCCGACAGTTCGATCTGGGCACCGGGGCAGTTCGCCGAGTGGAAGGCCGGCACCATTGACCTGCTGGCCGTTCTTACCGAGGATCGCGTCGCCAAAGCCGGTCGCGGCGTGTTCTCGGCCTATAAGCCGGGCGAGCATTTCTCATACAAGTCCACAGACCCTTATCTGTTGGGAATCATGGTCAGCCGCGTGACCGGCATGCCTTTCAGTCAATGGCTTCAGGGTGTGGTGCTCGACCCGATGGGCGCGGCGACGCCAGGGCTGTACAGCCAGGATCGCCAGAAGAATCCGCTCGCGGACAGTGGTTTGCAGGCGCGTTTCGATGACTGGTTGCGCTTTGCCATGTGGGTCAAGCAGTCATCGAAGGCCGCAGGGTGCTTTGGTGACTTCGTGCGCGAGGCTACCGGCACGCAGATTGCGAACGAGGGCACTACCGCAACCCGCAAGGTCGGAAAGCTTTTCGGCGGTTACGGCTACTTCACTTGGACGGACAACACGATCTCGCCGAATACGGCGTGGGCCTCGGGATGGGGTGGTCAACGCATCAGTTGGCACAAGGACTCGGACCGGATGGTCGTCGTCTTCTCGAACGTCGAGGACTGGATGGCCGATCTGTATGAGCTTGATCGAGAGTGGGGGCGGGTCGGGAAGTAGCGCGAGGCGTCCTATCGGTTCGGCTTGATGCAGTGGCGTCGGGCTGCTCCACTCAAATCGGCGTGTCCGCGCCTATCTGACCGGAGCACAAAGTTCGATTGGGAGGCTACAAGAACTCCGCGAATCTGCCCACTGTCACATCTTACAGGTTGCAATGTCTAGCAACGTTTTACTACATTCACGGCGCGAGCAAGAGATCTGTCATAGGGTCCGTCGCGCCGATAGACAGCAGAGTTCAGGGAGCGATCGATGGGAAATCAGAGTGACGCGCCGCTGTGGGCGCTCCTGTTTGGAATGACGGATTCGGAGGTCCGCCGGCACATCTTGCTGCGACGGAACCGTTCCCGCGTCGCAAGAAGCGCACTGCGAACACACACCTGATCCGCGCCCAAGAAACCGTCGAAGCGCTCTGGCCTAGCAGTGCAGCCGCGCATCACGACATACACCGCGTGATCACACGCAAACAAGATTCTCGGAGGGGTCCCAGATGCGCCAAATCCCGACGCTCGCGCGGTTGATCGCCGCTGCCGTCACGGCAGCCACACTTTTCTCAACAACGCCAACACAAGCGGTGGTCCAGGACCCCATTGATACGACGCCGCCGAAGTCCTACTTCGAGCAGGGCATCCTGGCCCGTTCCGGCGAGACCGTCGAAGCCCAAGGCCCCAACCTGATGGGCGATCAGGTCAACGAATACAGCGGCGACCTCTCGTTCACCCAAGTCGATGTCTCTCTCCCCGGGAACAACGGCCTGCCGGTTCAAGTAGCACGACATCGAAATGCCTCCACCGTCCAGGCGTACGGGGCAAGCGGACTGTTCGGCGACTGGGATCTTGACATCCCACACCTCTACTCGGTCGGCGCGGCGCCGAATCCGAACTGGTATGGAGGGGGAAGCTCAACAAACCTCAGCCGCTGCAGTCAGTTCCAGGAGCCACCGTACACCGGCATCAGCACGTACTACGGCACGATGAACTATTTCGCCAGAACGTTCTGGGACGGGTACCACCTTCACGTTCCCGCTGGAGGAGATCAGACGCTCCTGCTGCGCAACGCTTCCAACCCGATTGCTCCGAGCGCTGGCGCGGCGAGCTATCCGGTGGTCACGAAGGGGCACTGGCAGCTTTCCTGCCTTCCCACACTGGACACCGGTTCAGATGGCGAAGGCTTTCTTGCTCTGTCACCAGACGGCGCGACGTATCGGTTCGATCATCTGGTCGTTCGCGGGTGGCCTCTCGTTCGCGTTACTTGGGGGGCAGGGACGTCCACGGGCACGGCGTCCGGGTCAGGGGTGATCCAGCGGGTGCAAGTCCTGATGCTTCCGACGCTGGTCACCGACCGTTTCGGCAACTGGGTCCGCTATAACTATGCTGGGTCAGGCTCGCAGCGCATTACCTCCATCCAGTCAAGCGATGGACGGCAGATCACGTTCACGTATTCAGGCAGCGGCGATCGGGTTCAGTCGATCTTCGACGGAACGCGGACCTGGTCATATGGATACTTCAGCCAAGGGTTGCTGCAGACCGTCACCCAGCCCGACAGTTCGCAGTGGCAATTCACGCTGTACTCGATGGCGCCCGAGCCCTTTGCATCGCCCGACCCTGCCTGTGATGGTGAGGATGGCACGATCGACAACTCGCTGCGCACCTGGACCATGACCCACCCGTCCGGTGCGGTGGGCACGTTTTCAGTTATCACGACGGCGCATGGCCGATCGAATGTGTCGGGGACCAGCGCCTGCGGATTCAACACGAATTCGACCTCGAGATACTTTTTCTCTCGCTCGCTCACGAGCAAGACACTCAGCGGACCCGGCATGCCGGCAATGACCTGGTCGTACGCGTACAGCCCGGCTGTCGGAAGCTATGCGCCGTGCAACGGCTGCGTGAACACCAAGACCGTCACGATCACCGATCCCGTGGGCAACGTGACGGTCAATACCTACGGCACGCAGTTCAACATCAACGATGGCTTGTTGCTCCAGAGCGCCGAAGGGGTCGTCAACGGAACCGCGTCGAAGACGACGACGTACGAGTACAGATCTACCACTGCAGGACCGTACCCTGCCGTCCTAGGTGGTGGTAGCGCTCCGGCGGACACGATGAGCGGCAAATTCACGCCGCTGAACAAGCGCACCGTCTCGCAAGACGGTGTGGTCTTCACCCATGACACCAGCTGCGCAAGCTGCATCGACTCGTACGCGCGTGAAGTGGCATGGACGGGGTCCAGCAGCCTAGGCTACAGCCGAGCCGAGTCAACGACACTGTTCGACCAGACCAGCCTGTGGGTGCTCGGTCAGCTTAGCAGTCACACGATCGCCGGTGTCCTGGCCAGGAGCATCGACTACACCACAGCAACCGCACAGCCCAGCGCTGCCTACAAATTCGGCAAGCTGCAGGCGACCTATGCCTTCAATGCTGACGGCACGATGTACAGCATCAAAGATGGACTAAACCGGACAACGACTTTCACGAACTACGTGCGTGGACTTCCCCAGAACATCGGCTATGCCGATGGCACAGGCATCAGCGCCGTCGTCAACAACATCGGAACGCTCAACAGCGTGGCCAACGAGACGGGCTCCACGTGGATATTCGCCTATGACCTCATGGGGCGCCTGTCCCGCAAGACGCCGCCCGGTGGCTACAACGAAACCGTCTTGTCGTTCGTGCAAGTGCCAAGCGACGAGTACGGCATTGAGGCCAATCACTGGCGGCAAACCATCACCACGGGCAACGCGGTCACCGTCAATGTCTTCGACGCCCGCTGGCGCAAGCGAGTGAGCTTGACGTACGACGCGGCAGACCAAGCCAACACACTGCGCATGCAGCGGTTCAAATACGACCCGTACAACCGCACCACGAGTGCCGCTTACCCTGCGCGCTCGCTGCCGACGATCGACTCCTACGCCGGAACATCGACCGGCTATGACCCGCTGGGTCGAATCATCAGAACGGTCTCCGACAGCGAACTCGGGAACCTGACAACCACGACCGAATACCTGAGCGGCTTCGCCAAACGCTACACCGATGCGCGGGGCAACGTCACGACGACGACCTTCCAAGCGTTCGATGAACCGGCCGAGTCGGCCATTGCTTCGATCGCCGCTCCCGAGGGCCTCAACGTCACAATCGATCGCGATGTGTTTGGCAAGCCGCTGGCCATTACGCGCACCGGCACGAGCCCGGTGGTCAGCGCCACTCGCAGCTACGTCTATGACGCGAACCAACTGCTGTGCAAGACCATCGAGCCCGAGATCGGCGCCACTGTCCAGTCGCTCGATGCGGCCAATAGCGTCGCCTGGCGCGCAACGGGTCTGGACCTTCCGAGCCCCAGCAGCTGTGATTACGCAAGCGTCCCGAGCGCGAAGACCGTCGCCTACAGCTACGACGCCAGAAACCGGCTCACGAACACCAGCTTCGGCGACGGAAGCCCGGCGATCGGACGCAGCTACACCCCTGACGGCCTGCCGCTGACGGTGGTTTCGAATGGGTCGACGTGGACCTACGGATACAACGGCCGCCGCCTGCTGACCAGCGAGAGCTTGGCATTTGGAAGCACGTACAACATCGGGCGTACCTACGACGGGAATGCCAATCTCTCGCAGCTGACGTATCCCGACGGGACGAGCGTGGCGTTCGGCCCCAACGCGCTGGGCGAACCGACGCAAGCCGGCACCTATGCCACAGGCGTCAGCTACCACCCTAACGGCCAAGTCGCCGGCTACACGCTCGGCAACGGTACCGTACACGCGCTGTCTCAGAACGTGCGGGGCCTGCCATTGGTCAACTCCGATGTAGGAGTGCTGCAAGACCAGTACGCCTACGACGCGAACGGCAACATCGCCAGCATTGCCGACCAGCAGGAGAGCATCAGTACCCGCAGCATGTCCTACGACGGCCTGGATCGGCTGAAGGTCGCGAACGCGCCGGCAGTGTGGGGCGCGGCAAGCTACACCTACGACGCGCTCGGCAACTTGCTGACGAGCCAGGTGGGCGGCCGGAACTCGGTACATGCCTATTGGAACAACCGGCTCAACACGATAACGACGAACGGAGCGGTGACTGCCTACGCCTATGACACCCAAGGGAATGTCACGGCACGGGGTACGCAAGGCTTCTACTTCGACCAAGGCAATCGGATGCAGTTGGCCAACGGGGTTGCCACCTACACCTACGATGGCTTGGGCCGACGGATCAGTGTCAGTGCGAATGACGGTACCTACCGCACCCAGGTGTACAGCCAAGCTGGGCAGTTGCTCTACGGCACCCGGCAGAACGGCTCGACGGTCCAGACCACGAGCTACATCTATCTCGGTGGCAAGGCGATTGCCGAGGTTGGCAGCATCACTGGAGCGACGTACCTTCATACCGATGCATTGGGCAGTGTGGTCGCGACCGTGGGCCCAGTCCCCGCGGCGCTGAGCTACAGCTGCGCCTCGGGCTGGACGCTGTCGGGATCTACATGCACCCAGGCGACGAGCAGCACGATTGCCGCGTCGGTGACCGGCTACAACTGTCCGTCGGGCTACACGCTGTCCGGGTCGACCTGCTCGCAGACGACGACCACCACCAGCGCGGCGACGCCGAACTACAGCTGTTCGGCCGGGTGGAGTTTGTCGGGGAGCACGTGCAGTCTCACCACGTCCAATTCGGCGACGCCGATCTACGCCTGTCCCTCGGGCTTCACGCTGTCGGGGTCGACGTGTTCGGGTACCAGCACTTCGGCAGCCACGGTCACCTGGAACTGCAACGGGCATGGTTCTCTGCAGCCGATGGCGTCGTCGCCGAGCGGGTACTACTGCATCACGAAGACTCTCAACGTGCAAGCCGCTGACGGATGCCCCGATTTCGCGGCCTCCTATGGACTGGCGTATCTGACCTACAAACGGAACGGCACGAACACCGTGGCCTGCTACTACGGGCCGGTGCCGATCTACTCGTGCCCGGCTGGCGCGACGTTGTCGGGCAGCAGCTGCATTGCGCCCGCCACGCAGGCGGCCAGCGTGAGCGGGTATACGTGCTCGTCAGGGACTCTTTCGGGCAGCAGTTGCCTCAGCACGAGCACGGCGGCCGCCAGCGTGAGCTACAGCTGTGCGCCTGGACAGACGCTGTCGGGGACGACCTGCAGCAGTTCCAGTACGGCCAGCACGGCGGGCACGCCGATCTACGGATGCCCGGCGAGCTACACGCTCGCGGGCACGTCGTGCACGACGCAGGGGACGGCCTCCATGGCGGCGACGGCCAACTACAGCTGCGCGAGCGGGACGCTGTCGGGCTTCAGCTGTCTCGGCGCTCTAACTCGCACGAGGTACGAGGCTTACGGCAACACGGCCGCGGGCGCCGTGCGGCAGGGCATCGGGTTCACCGGGCATGCGAACGACGCTGATACCGGGCTGGTGTACATGCAGCAGCGCTACTACGATCCGATCGCGGCGAGGTTCCAGAGCGTTGATCCAATCGTCACCGATGCTGACACTGGGAAGAGTTTTAATCGGTACGAGTACGTCAACTCGAACCCCTATCGATACACCGATCCGGATGGGCGGGACGGCTGCACGGGTTCGCATATCACAACCGCTAGCGGAGCCTGTGCGACCAACTCGATCTTCACCGTCCAAGGGATGAACAGTGTGAGCCTGTCGAACCGCGCCACTGCTGTGACCGCTGGGGCGGCTCTGGGTGGAAGTGCAGGGGTAGCTGTCGCCGCCGGTTGTGCAGGCGTGACGGGCGGCGTATGTGGCCTTGGCGGATCGGCGATCATTGGCGCAGGGATCGCGGGAGGGGCGCTGCTTGGCAACTCGGCTGTCGACCTCGTCGATTGGATTTCCAGCGTGATCTCAAGTCCGGGGGCAAACAACGACCCCAACATCTATGCCAAACCGCCGGAAAATGCGCGCGATCCGAACGGCCCGAAGGCACCTGGCAAACCACCTGCCGAGGTTGGTTTTAAAGACCCCAAGGGCGGCGAAAACTGGGTACCGAACCCTAACCCTAAAAGGGGCGGAGGTAGCCATGGATGGGAAGACGCCAAGGGCGACGTATGGGTACCTACAGGCCAAGGCGGGCGAGCCCATGGCGGTCCTCACTGGGATGTTCAAACTCCTGGTGGCGACTACAGGAATGTCAAACCACCGCAGTAACCATGAAGAACATTCAAATCATTGATGGGGCACAGAATTGTGTCTATGACATCTTCTCAGCTACCGACGATGAATTCGCCATGATATTTCCACGTGGCACTGACATCGCCTTCATTGATGAGATCTACACAAGAGGCGACAGTAAGTTACTTGATGCTGCATTCAATAAAATTTGGCAGCGTCGCGTGAAAAAAGAAGACGTACGTGGCATACACGGTATCGTCTTTTATGAACTCGATAACAAGAAGGCGTACTACCCAACTAGGAAGGATGAAGAGGCAATCAATCCTGATGGTTCGAATTTGCGATAGCGCATTGGGGCAGAGATCCCCACCGATCACGCCCCCAAGATCGTGCTTGCCGATCGCGGCTACCGCGGCGTCGAGGCGCCTCGGGGACACGGCTGTTGATCAACCACACACGGTGACTGCCGCGCTCGCTGAAGAAGCTGCTCAAACGCCGGCAAGTGGTCGAGCCGATGATCGGGCAGATGAAGTGCGATGGACTGCTGAACCGCAACTGGCTCAAGGGTGCCACCGGTGACGCTCTACACGCGATCCTCTGCGGCACGGGGCACAACCTGAGAATGATCCTGGCGCCACGTGAGGTGGTTCTTCACGTCCTCATTGCCTTGCTCGCGTTCGCTGCGACCGTCGTCAGCAAAAACTTCAGTTCACTGCATCGTCCTGTCGTCGCCTGGTCGCCTGAAAACGAATTGTTCAGGGCGGACTAATTGGAGGCCTGATCTGGCCCAACGGAAAAAATCGGGTTTGGGCGTACACACCCAGCGAAGGACAATTGGACCAAGCTGCGCCGCCACGTGCGCCGACTGGTGGCTGCGTGCGACAGGCCCACGCTGAAGGTGTTTGCCGCCAATCATGTTGCGATTCTTGCCGAAGTGCAGGGTGTGCAGATGCGACCGAAGCGGCAATATTTGCACCATGGCGTTGCGCTGCCTGCGCATCGCGTCAATGTTTACCTGTGACAGCATCGTCACCTTCTGCGATACCTCCGGGGGGTACTGACATGGCTAAATCATCCGGCAGCCGACGAACGCTCTGGCGCGAATTTGCGCTCCCCATCGTGCTGGGGTTGTGCAGCGCGTCGGCATTCGCGGCGCTTCCCGTGGGTGCCACGGCGCCGGATTTCAATGTCCCGGCTGCACTTGGCGGCCGACAGTTCGGCTTCTCTCTGGCCGAGTCGCTGCGGAAGGGGCCCGTAGTGCTGTACTTCTATCCGAAGGCATTCACTTCGGGTTGTACAGCTGAGGCGCATGCGTTCGCCGAAGCCACGCCTCAATTTGAGTCGTTGGGTGCGACGGTGGTGGGTATGTCCGTGGACGACATTGCGACCCTGCAGAGGTTTTCGGTTGAAGCGTGCCGCGACAAGTTCGCGGTGGCGGCGGATACAGGTGGGCGCGTTACCACTCAATACGATGCCGCTTACGCAGGCAAGTCGCCGATGGCGCAGCGCATCTCCTACGTGATCAGCCCGCAGGGCAAGGTGCTCTACGTGTTTTCGAGCGCCGACCCCGACGAACACGTTAAGCGAACGATGGCCGCCGTCGAGAAATGGAAGAACTCGAAGATTCAGTGACGACCCGCATGACGGCGGCTGGCTCAGGCGCTGACGTTTGACGCTACCGGCTCCGAAGCGCCCGTTGTAGATGCTTCAGATCACGCTCCGATACCTTGCCCTGCACCTGATGGTTCCCGTTGTTGTAGACGGTCACCACGGGGCCGCCGAGCAGGGTGTATTTTGAACCCGTCCTGTTCGGCAACGCGGCGACAGACAGCACATCCATCCCAGCCCTACGAATGCGTCGCTTGACGGCCTCGTGGTCGAAGTCGTCTTGCTTGCCGCGGCCCGGTGACACTGGGAAATTGCTGGGCTTGAAATGGCTTGCGGGCACAGTCGTTGGTTTGTTGCCCATTGGGTTGGCCTTTCGATGGGTTTGTAAGCGGCGCCAACGGGCGCCGCTGTACTTCATTTACACGGCTGAGTCGAATGCGATGGCGGGCCAGCCGCTGCCGCCCCGACCCGTCTTTCGTGGCGTTCAGACGAGGGCGATCAGCCCGGCCTTTCTTAGCGAGCGTGGTGTACCGTGCCGGATGGGGAATGCAGGTTCACCGAGCAGTTCGTCGAGCGTGCGGCGGTACTTGCGCGGCACCCTATCGTCGTTGCGCACGTCGATATCGTGGTGGTCCCGCAGTTGCTTGCGAACGTGACGCTGCGCGCGCTCATCCAGGCGGGAAATGAGGTCTACCCCCAGGCAAGCCAGCAGACCCAGCAGAAGGGCCCTTGAGGGCTTCTGCACGGTCGCGTCAAGGACAGGGTAGGGATGACGAACATCGTGCAGAAAAGCGCGCAGCCGTTCGCGAAACTTGCGCTGCAGCTTGTCGATATTGACATCGCGAACCTGGTCCCAGCCGCGCGCAAGCAACTCTCCTCGGAATTGGCGAAGTTCAACGCGGAGGTACTTGCGTGCCACGGCCTTGATGCGTGGGTCGAGCGTGGCCCAAAGGTCAGGATATCGGCTACGAAGATGCTGAGCCTTGTCGTAGGCCATTAAGGACCAGTGTGACGAGGAGGAGTGATAGACGACCGTTTCCTTGGGGAACACCATTCGGTTCCGCGAAGACCCCGCGAGTCCGATATCGAGGGCCTTCAGAACGGCAGGGCAGCCGCCCAAATGATCGACACGTAGGTAGCCGACTAGATCGAGGCGTTCCAGTTTGATGCGGCCCTGGTCGATCATCCGCCGCTGCGAGCGGGTGGGCGTAGCGCTTTACCATCGCAAGTGTCTTGTGACCCAGTACCGCCGCAATCTCCGATGCCGTCGCGCCGTTCATCGCCAGATAGCTCGCGGCCGAGTGACGCAGATCGTGGAAGCGGAAGTCTTTCAGCTTGGCGGTTGCAACCGCCTCCTCCCACGGACGACGAATGTCCATCGGCTTCTCTACATCCGATTTGGTCTTGGGCTTCAGGCGAATGCTGGGGAACATTAGGCCGTCGGTCTTGCCTTCTTTGCGAGCCAGAGAACGAACAGCCGCAAGAGCAGCGCCGGCGATGGGAACTCCGCGGCGTTCGCCATTCTTCGTTTCAAGAAGCTGCGCGTGCCCGATCACGAGCGAGTTGCGCACATCAATCAGTTCCCAGCGCAGGCCCAAGAGTCCAGCTTGGGCACCGCTCTCCTCTGGAGATCCTTGGGCCGGATTGGCAGCCTTCTGATGCTGCCGCCGCGGACGTGGAAAGGCTCGCAGCTACGCTGAGCTGACCAGGGTATCCGTAGAGGTGAACAAGCCCCGTTGCGCCAATAGTGCAGGGTGCGCCGCGATCGATTGCCGACAACGACCGGGCTTGGCCTGGGCACGAAAATACGAATGCAAATCTCTTTCAGCGAATACACGATAGTCGAGAAGACGACCCAGGCGCTTGACCCGTTGGGCCTGATGCGTCCAGCCAACGCCTTGCGCGACGCTATCTTTCCCCAGTTCACCGTGCTGACACGGCATCTGCTCCTTCGTCACGCCGCGAAGCTTCTTCGGCTTGTTGCCTTCCACGAGAAACTCAGCCGGCGTTGCGGCCAGCAGCGCTTCTGCGTAGGCCACGGTGAGGTTGTTCGCCGACAGAAGAAGTTCGACGCATTCGACCTGCCGGGTCGGCTTCATCTTGCGGATGACGCGCGAGAGTTCTGCCGAGAACTGGCGGTCCGTGAGAAGTTCGGCCGCCTCGGGACAGATGCCATCGAGAAGGTTCATCTTCTTCTGGATGTGGCTCACATCGACGTTCAAGGCACTGGCCAGTCGTTGGGGCGAGACGCCGCGCTCGATCGCTCGTCGGAGCATTAAATGCTCCTGGATCGAACTCAGCCGGTTGATGCGATTGTTGTAGGTGTAGGCCTCGTCGTCGACGGCAAGCAGGCACGGAGCTTCCTTGCGGCCGAGCTCTCGCAATGCGATGAGCCGCATGTGACCGTCGAGGAGCACGTACCGGCCACCCTCGGCGTCGAGCGCCGACACGGTGAGAGGTTCGATGAGACCCACTTCCGCGATGGAAGACCGGATCTGCTTGAACTTGCGCGAGGTCGCCAAGTGCAATCACTCGGGCATCGATCACGGCGCGATCGATGTTGTGGGCGGTCTCTGCAGCGCGAGGCAGATGAGGTGGCCGGGCCGAAGAAGGGAGGTTCGTTGCTGGCATTGGATTTCTCCAAGAGCTTGGAGTATGTCCCGACGGGTGCAGGCGTACAGCGAACCCGCCAAAGCCGGTGCGGCAAGGCCCCACCGACTGGCGTCTGGCGCCGAGATGGTGCAGACACCCGACACGACCGCGCGCACGTGGCGCCCAGGGTCGCGCTGCGTTTTAGAACGCGAAGTCGATTTGCACGGACGCGCGCCCAGGGCACGAGCACGATCGCAGCGCTTTGCTGCAACGGCACGCGCCGAGTAGCTCGAAAGCTCCCTCAACTACCGGCAGCAGGTCGAAGCCGCCCTCCAGGAGGGCCATCAGTCAGCGATGCGGTACTGCTGGAGGAAGGCGGCGCTCTTCGCGCTGCGCACGCGCTCGACGAGACGTCCGGCCTCTTGCTTGACGGCCTCCGTCGGCCGCGTGGCAGCAACTTCGGCTATGAAACGAGCCCGCTGAGTCGCGGCCAAGCGAGTACGGGCGAGCTGAGCCTTCGCTAGGCGCCGCTCGGCCAGCTTCGTCGCGGCGACCCTTTTCTTGAACATGGCAATAGCTTAGCGGGGTTCTGGGACCCAGTTCGTCCCGCCGTTCAGATGGCGAGCGGCCACTCAGGACCGCATACCTGCCCGTTGGCGCTCAAAGGCGGCCGGCGCCGAACGGCCAGAGGACTAAGCCGCTCTCGCGGCAACGCTCCGCCGCGGTGTAGGTGAGTACCCGAGACAGTCGTTCTGCCATGTTGTCGAGCGAGGCAATCCGCCTCGTTCATCAACAGGAGCAGAACCATGGAATTCCGGACTCCGCCCATCTCGCCGCTACGCCAACGCATGCTCGAGGACATGCGCATGCGCAAGTTTCAACTGCATACGCAGACGGGCTATACCAGCGGGTGTCGAGTTATTCAATCTCTGCGAATCGGCACCGGCGCAGCCCGGCGCCGGGGAGCACCTCGGCCACGGCCTGACTGTTGCGCAGCTGTATGCGCTTGCCATGAGCGCTACGCTGGAGACGTTTGAAGAGGGAAAGCAGTTCACTGCGCGCATCAGTTTCGCATCAGCGTTGCCCAAGTAACCTGCGCCGCGCCAATCAACAAGAACGAACATGCTCAAGACTCTGGGTCAATTGCTTTCAACATCGCTGGCGATGTGCGTGCTCTGTGCCTGTGGAGGCGGAGGCGACGCCGCGCTCGAGTCTGCAGGCAACCCGCCCACGGAGAAAAGCACCGGTGTGCCGCCAGGCTATGCCCTTGTCTGGGCGGACGAGTTCGCCGGCAACGGTTTGCCGGATCCGAGCAAGTGGAGCTACGACACCGAAGCCAACGCGACCGGTTGGTACAACAACGAACTGCAGTACTACGCGGCAGGGCGCCTAGAAAACTCACGGGTCGGCGACGGCAAGCTGGTCATCACCGCGCGCAAGGAGCGCCTGACGACCGCGAAGGACTACGGCGGCCAGAACTACAGCTCGGCACGCCTGATCACCCGCGGCAAGGCGAGTTGGACCTACGGATTCTTCGAGGTTCGCGCCAAGCTGCCGTGCGGCAATGGCACATGGCCCGCCATCTGGATGCTGGGGGCGGGCAACGACGCTTGGCCCAGCAACGGAGAGATCGACATCATGGAGCAGGTCGGAATGAAGCCGACGGAGATCACAGGCACTGTTCACATGGCCGCGACGGCAGGCACGGCCGGCATCGGAGATGCCACACAGATCACTGACGTATGCACGAATTTCCACAACTACCAGCTGACCTGGACCCAGGACAAGCTGGTGATCGGTGTCGACAACGTGCCCTATTTCACCTATGCGAACCCCAAGACGGGCAAGGCCAGCTGGCCCTATGACAGCCCGCAATACATGATCCTCAACCTGGCCATCGGCGGCGACATGGCCGGCCCTGTTGACGACAGCATCTTCCCCAGGCAAATGGAAGTGGAGTACGTGCGGGTCTACCAGAAACAGTGATCGCCGCAAGAACGGGCAGCGCTGTTGGAGCACATGGCAAAGGAGATGGGAATGATCGGGCGGTGGACGCGTGGGGTGGCGGTATCGGTCGTAGTAGTGCTGCTGGCGGCTTGCGGTGGCGGCGACGCAGGCACAACCACTCCTGTGCCTGCCTCACCGGGCACCGTGGTTGCCAGTCCAAGCGGCCCGAGTGATCTCGGCAGCCCAGGCAGCAAGGAGATCGCGATGAAGCTGGTCTCGAGTGCGGAGAACGCCACGCTGGACTGGCGCGCGCAGTACGGCTACATCGAGGACATCAGCGATGGTCGCGGCTACACCGGCGGCATCATCGGTTTCACCTCGGGCACCGGTGACATGCTCGAACTCGTGCAGGCCTATGCCGCGCAGGCGCCCGGCAATCCATTGGCAGCGTTCTTGCCGGCGCTGCGCGACGTCAACGGCACAGCCTCCCACAATGGCCTCGGCGATTCCTTCGTGGCTGCGTGGAAAGCCGCAGCCCAGTCGCCCGAATTCCGTGCTGTACAAGACAGCGAACGCGACCGTGTGTACTTCAATCCCGCCGTGTCGATGGCCAAGGGTGACGGGCTCGGAGCCCTTGGCCAGTTCATCTACTACGACGCCGCGGTGGTGCATGGGCGCGGCAAAGGCTTGTTCACGCTGGACGGCATCCGCACCACAGCCATGGCGCGCGCAGCGACGCCAACCCAGGGCGGCAAGGAAGCCGACTACCTGAACGCCTTTCTCGATGCCCGTGTCGTCGCGATGAAGAGCGAGCCGGCGCACCAAGACGTGAGTCGCATCGAAACCGCGCAGCGTGTATTCCTGCAGCAAGGCAACCTGAGTCTGAGACCGCCGCTGACCTGGAAGATCTATGGCGATTCCTACACGATTGCCGAGGCCTGGGAATCTGATTACGCGAGTGCCTGGCGGCCCAGCCCATCGCCTCCCGATGTGCGGCCAGACCTTTCCTGACCGCGAATTCGCTCGAGCAGGCGAAAGCGACGAAAGGTCCGGCGAATGTCCGTGCTGATCGCGCTCACGTATCGAAGAGGCTTGGGGCCGATGAGGGGCCGGGTAGGAAGCTTCATGTGATCTCCTTGGTTGCTTGTTGATCCGAGGTTTGAAATTTATTGGAGCAATGCGAGCGCGCCAAGGTGCACCGAGTCAACAGTCCGTTGCGCCGGCACGAAGAATCGGCTGCGCAAATCCGTGTTCCCGGTGCCATCGGTGAGCAACTCGTCGACGAGAAGTGCCTTTCGGGCCGCCCGTCCTTGCAGCGCGACTAGGTCGGTACGCGCAGTCATCGGGACTGTTCACAAACGAGCAACGGAGCGTTCGTGCAGGGGTTCTGGTTCGGGCGAGGGATGCGGCCTAGAGTCATCGCATCCCCCGGAGAACCTCATGAAACTCTCGAAATATGTCGTCGCTGTTGTCGTCGCCGCCTCGCTGGCAAGTGCCATGGTGTCCGTGGTCGCGCACGAAGAAGGTTTGTCGCGAGTCGCGAGTTCGAGCGCGTCCACGGCGCGTGCGCAGTGAGGCGCAGCGACATTGCGTCCGGCAGTGGCCTTATGGCTTCGTGCCGATCGAGTCCGGTCCTTGAGGCTGACGGCGATGCCCGGCCGGGTCACGATCAAAATGCGCCGCCAATGCGTCCAACAGCCCACGCACGGCCGGCACGATGCCGCGACGAGAGGGGAACACTGCGTGGACGACCTGCGGCAACGACAGCGCAGGCAATACATGCTCCAGGCGTCCGGCGTGCAACTCATCCACGACCATCGAGCGCGGCAAGTAGGACAGTCCCAGCCCTTCGAGAGTCGCGCGATGCAGCGTCGACATGTCGTCCGTCAATAACCGTGGCACATGGGAGACACTCACGAAGTGGCCGTCCGGTTCGTGGAACTGCCAGATTTGTCGATCGCCCGCGCGTGCGAAGCTCAGCGTCGGCAGTTGCTTGACGTCTTCCAGACTTTGGGGTCTCGGGTAGTTGGCGAACAGCCAGGGACTGCCGACGAGGATCATCTTCGTCTCGATCAAGACCCTCACGGCCAGCTCCGAATCGGAGAGCGGCGGCACTCGCACCCGAAGCGCGAGATCGAGACCCTCCTCGACGACGTCGACGCTCCGGTTGGTCGCGTCGAGCGAGACCCGCACGTGCGGATGGTCCCGCATGTAGATGGCCAACACTTCCGAGACGTCCGATTGCAGCAGGCGAAGCGGGCAGCTGAGTCGAATCAGCCCGTGCGGCTCCGCGCGGGTCTGATCCATCGCTTCCTTGGCGGCAAAAGATTCGCTGACCACCGTCACGCAATGCCTGTAGAAGGTTTGACCCGCCTCCGACACGGAGACGCTGCGGGTCGATCGATTCAGCAGGCGCACGCCGAGTTGTGTTTCGAGCGTGCTCACGCGTCTGCTCAGAGATGACACGGGTACGCCCAACGCCTTGGCCGCGGCCGTGTAGCCACCGTAGTCCACGATCTTCGCGAAGAAGTACATGTCGTTCAGATCTTCGATTCGTTCCATGAGCGTGCCTGAAGTGCGTCTGCGTGTG